>Ga0224501_10000566_pt1 | contig 29560 bp, 16 predicted proteins | sample SF_Oct11_sed_USG_4_FD_169105 | JGI IMG/M metagenome (GOLD analysis project Ga0224501, IMG submission 169105) | Sediment microbial communities from San Francisco Bay, California, United States - SF_Oct11_sed_USGS_8_1 | ecosystem: Environmental > Aquatic > Marine > Sediment | place: USA... | reverse complement strand
CGCGCGCGTGTCCGTGCGCGCGCGTGTCCGTGCGCGCGCGTGTCCGTGCGCGCGCGTGTCCGTGCGCGCGCGTGTCCGTGCGCGCGCGTGTCCGTGCGCGTGTCCGTGCGCGCGCGTGTCCGTGCGCGCGCGTGTCCGTGCGCGCGCGTGTCCGTGCGCGCGCGTGAGAGAGCCTAGGCTGGTGTAACTAAGTCACCGTTAGTAACTAGTAATAACTTAAGTAAGTGTTCAGTATGACTGAGAGAAAACTGAACTACACATATTCCGAGACTAATATCAAAAATAATAATTACTAACGCAACTAAGTTAGACTTAAAAGTTAAAAGTCAGTTACGGTTAGTCAGTGACTAGTGAGTATTATATTTATAGTTATACTTCACTCACAGTCACACTCAGTCTTTAACTTTTAAGTTTAAGTTCAAATCAGTATGAATCATACTCAACTCGATCATACTCACTCAGTCTTCCTCAAAGTCATACTCATAGGATAGATACTAGATAGTCATAATAAACTATCAGTATCACTCAGTATCACTATGATTCGAGTATGATATGATTTTAGAATTTATGACTCAGTCAGTGATATCATAATCATTAGTAAGACAGTAGACAGTGAATGACTGAGTGATACTCACTGATTACTGAATAGTGAATTCTTTAGTTTACTAATTACTTAGTCAGTGAATAACTGATAGTTTCTTTTTAGTTGTCTTGCATTTGATATTCAATAGCCAAATATTTCCGTGGTGTTTTCAGGTTTATTAAAAAGCCATAACCGTTTATTTACCGAGAAGAACGAAGAGCACAACGAGGAATAAACTTAAGATTATTGAGAATGCTGCTGCCAACAAGTCTACAATCATTCTACTAGTCTCTACTGAAAATGGTAATAAAGGGCAAGTTTCCTTGTAGCGAGCACACGTTTCTCCTTTCTCTGTTTAGCCGCCAACGAAACATTTGTAATTTTGTTAAACTCGGGTTTATTGCCATTGTCTCACCGGCATGCTTAAAATCATTTTTATATTGTTTTTCCGTGACTAATAAATATCGGGGGTCACCAATACTACAAGCAGAATGGAATTATATAAAGTACCGGAAAAGAATATTGGACGAACGCATTTGAGAGTAAAAATGGCGTTGATGGATGTGCTCCGTTCAGCTAACTTTGAACAACGAAATTCGCCTGTAACACTTCCAATCCGCAATAGCCGCGATGGACAACCTCAAGACGTAGACCTCCTTCATTCTGAAAAGATTTTACTACCAACAAATATCGATGTATGCTATTCAATAGTCATGCCTTGCAACTTTCTTCGTTGCTTTTCATGATGATTCGACCATTTCATTTCAATAGTGCCTCATCACTATGTTAGTGCGTCGTTAGTGTTGTTCTTAGTCGTGCTAAATGCAGCTTTATTTGCCATGCAAATTAATAAATCCAGATCTAGTTTTCTCACCACCCTAGTTAGTATTGGAGCAAAACAAGAAAATTAGTGGTTTCAAAAAAATGCTTACAATTTCGATCAATCATCGACTCAAGTGACAGTCAGTGTCACACTCACAGGTTGAGATTAGTCTAGTCAGTGAGTCTCTTGACTCCGTCACTGTGTGTCACTGTGTTTTAGGTTAGACTCAGTGAGTTAGTCTATAACTAATTTACAGTATATGAGCATTATTTATTTAATAGTATTACTTAGTAATTAATACTAAATTAGAATTAGAATTAGCTAATTGCTTATGCCATCTCGAGGAAGATTGAAGGAGTTCAAATCGTAATTTGTATGTTTCAGACCTCGGACCTCATACAAACCTTTAATGATCAAGAAGGCGGCCCAAAGATTCATTTTAATCATGGAACTACTACACTCGCCTTCAAATTCCAGCATGGTGTCATCATTGCTGTGGATTCTAGAGCGACAGCAGGACAATGGATAGGTAGAGTTTACCTCTTAATATGCGTTCCTAGTTGTGTGGTTTCTGCTACGAGAACCAGTAAGGGTTCGATATACATAAATCATATCCCAATGGTGTTCAGTAACTTTAGGATGCAGGAATAACGCAATTTTGATGCTCAGTTTTTCTTCATGGGAGAGTTTCGGTCATCTAGACCCACTTATTTTATTGCAGCATCTCAAACCGTAAAGAAAGTAATAGAAATAAACCCGTACCTCTTGGGTACAATGGCTGGAGGAGCCGCTGATTGTCAGTACTGGGAACGTTTTCTCGCCAAGCAGTGCAGGTAAGCTATCATAAAGTTAGTCGGTCATGTACATCCGAGCAACACCCGGAATAGAGACGAAATACAATGTGATCCGCGCAAACCGTAATTGGATTCGATGCTCACTTCGCACTTCGCACTTGTCTCTGAGACTTGTGTACATCTTATGAGTTTATCCATCAGTTAATAATCGAAGAACCTCCCAACCTAATCCAAGTGCCATATATAAAGAGAGATATCTGTCGTTAGTTATTTAAATTAAAATCGCTCCCTGTAGAATCTATGAGCTGAGAAGCAAAGAAAGAATATCTGTAGCAGCGGCGTCAAAGCTCCTCGCTAACATTGTCTATGGATATAAAGGCTACGGCTTGTCAATGGGCACCATGATTGCTGGTTGGGATAAAAAGGTAGGTGCACTCAGTGCTTGGTTCCCAAAATGGCCTGGCCAAAAGAATTACAGTACAGAAATTGGTATTCATGAAGTTGTCTTCTCCTTGTAAATTCACTGCAAAAGTAGACAACTCCGACCATTGATGGGAACTCCTCTAATATGTATTGTTATCCGATTTCTTTATGTCACTGCCTGATTAATATCGAAGGCATGTGATTTTGCATACTTGCTGTTGGTTTGGATCTGTCCTATTTTCTTTTGGCTGAATCTTCTGTTAATAATGGATGATGGATGGTCATGTGGAGAGGTAACCCACTTTGTTTACTGTTACAGGGTCCAGGACTATATTATGTAGACAGCGATGGGACCCGACTGACAAATAACCTTTTCTCAGTTGGATCAGGTGCCACTTTTGCGTATGGTGTGCTGGACAGTGGCTACCGGTGGGATCTGGAGGTGGAAGAGGCCATTCAGTTGGGAAGGCGTGCGATTTACCATGCCACACACAGAGACGCGTACTCAGGCGGCGTTGTAAATTGTAAGTCACCTTGCCATGTCCCGCGAGTTGCGTGCATGCTTGAGGCTGGTGTAAGCAAATGATGCTCATGTGTGGTTATTTGTAGTGTACCATATGAAGGAGACTGGATGGGTAAAGATATCTCAAGATGATACCATGAAGTTGCATTACCAGTACCAAGATGAGAAGAAGCAGTGAATTATTCATGGTCTTTATGCTATCACTTAATACTTGTCCAGTAAAATAAACCATACAAACCAAAATTGCACTGGAAACCCACTGCGAGCGAGGCTTATACATATGCTATGATACCTCAATGAGGCCTCTTTTATATGGAAACCCTTCCCTTACATATTTTGATTCAAAACTTGGCAAGAAGTCAATAAAAAGAAGGATACTATGTCTAGAGTTGCTGCTTACAGTAAATTTAAACAATGTACAATGGATTAGGTCCAGCAAAACTAGACCAAATAAAGGGAAAGCCTAGTGAGTATTATCGCTCCTTATAGTGAAGACCGGATCTACAACTTAGACTAGATTTCGCCGGAGCCCGTCTTCTCTATGATCTGGTGTCAAGGTCATATTGTTTATATGCTCGGCGGCGTCGTCCGTGTCACTTTCGAAAAGTTGTTCCGGAACTTGTCCTGGTTTCTGTAACGTCGGGGCGTCCTTTTTCTTGGTGAAGATAGGCGTATAAGTCTTACTTTCATCGTTAGAACTATTATAGTCTGATTTGAGATTGGTGAAGGACTTGCCACTCGACTCGTCTATCTCTGTAGGACTTCGACTGTGTTCTAGATCAAAGCCGCTGTCTGTCTCATCTGCAATATAAAAACACTCGAGTACGAGCCCATGGAAATGTCTTAAGATGATAGTACTTTATCCGTTTCATGGATCCCTTCAACTATTAGACAAGTGTAGAACATGGGTTTATGCCAGCGCAATAAGCACATATGTCGTGATCTTATCTATGATGAAATTTTTATTTCAAACCTGTCCGCATGACTACAGTGAAGGCAATTAACCCTGACTTCGGTGGCCAAGTTGATCACCTCTGTTCGCGCGAGATTCCAATAAGTTGTGTAGCAGCCACAGTCAGTCGGCAAAATGTCTGTACTAGGCTCTATAGTATGTTCAGATAGCAAGCTGTACAGTGCATGTCACCTAGATACCATGGCTACCATAACTACGTTTCGTGACTTGATCCCTTCAATTTGCCGGCAAAAGCCTCAAATCTGCATAATCCGCATATATTACAAGGGTAGTGTAATCTCTGCTCTGTAACTTCGTTAATACAAGGTCGGCCTGTCATCTGACTCACAATAAGCCAAACTAAAAATGTCAGGCTTTCTTCCGATCGCCTCTTGGCCAATACAGATTTCCATTCAATATTGTTTCATTTTTCTCGTGACTTCCTTGATTCATTTATATTTGCACCCAGAGCCAGGTTGTCAGCTATGCATGCTAACAGCTGGCAGCTTTTCCACTAATCTTATATTCGAAAGGTCTCCTCAAATATTCAATGCGTTGTTGGCCGCCATTCGATGTCCTCTAAGCCCGCTATTTAGGTTGGCGAAGGGATTATCAGCAATTGCCGATGAACTGATTAGTCGACTAATTACCACATATAAACTGATCGAGCAACTGATCTCTATGACAATTACAACACACTCACACGGCTTCAATCTGACAACCTGTACAGCGGGGTGAAGTGATGGCTTCGTGAATAGTGTACCGGCCTAAGGACCTGGGGTCCCTTGTTTAGACAAAAAACACCCCATCGGTTTAACAAAGGAGGCCCACCAGTAGCGTTATCTTCTCTATGGGTATGCAAGTACAGGCAGAAAGTCTCCTATAACAACACAACCTTGGAAATGCTGATTCAAAAAACTGAGTAGGTTAATTTTTGCAAACCCCTGATGCTGGTCAGGATGAGAAAGAAGAAAAATCTTACCTTCAGATTGGTGGCCACCGAAAGTACTGTTTATCCAATCCAAACATTGGTGGAATGTTTTATCTTCCAGGGGCATATGCAAGTCCAGTGCGGAATGCAATGGCATGTTCAGGGGAGGATGATCCTCAAAGCTTTCTAAGACACCTACAAAAAGCAAAAATGATATAGAGTCACAACTCACGAGTTATGCCACATTCATGATGTACTGAAAATTCTGTCAATGTCTCGGAGCGCAGCCAGAAAACTATTCTTTTATGGAAAAATTACATTTTGCATAATAATTGCCATAAAGCATTGTTCTTTTCCTATGCCAAGCCGTATTACTTCAATCGTAGTATTTCTAGATCATGGACATAGATGTTCACGAATCTTTAGAGCCAATTGACGATTGACATCCACACTCCTATATTTCTATCTATCTAAGTTTTAAATACAGTTTACCTTCCTCCATGATGGCATGTATTTCATCTGACGGAGGGCACCATTGTGTCGGAGCGGGACGACTCCCCAAATCATAGTTGTCCAACAAATGCCTCAACTGGGATGCAGTAAGTTTAGGATAGAGATTTCTTAGCTGGTGCCAGGATGCCTGCAACATGGGATGTTTAGAATCATTTGGGTTATATGGCTTAGTAGTGAAAGCTTAGTGGATGGCTTAGTGGATAACACACTGGGCCTTGAATCTGAGGTCCGATTCCCAATTTGGGCAAAAACTTGTCTTTCGCAGCACCCTCGTCCATCCACCCATAGAGTTACCTTCTCTATGGTACGGGTGTGCGCAGATCATCTCTCACCCAAGGAAATGCTGAGTCAAAGACTCGGTAGTTCAATTTATGCATCACTCGGCTGTTCTGTCTTGGAGACGCAATATTACTCTAGGTCGTCACAGTTCTACTTTTGCTCAGTTTTTTCGTGGTTATCAACTAATCGGTGATGATCTGTTTGTCGATTCAAAGCAACGCATCAAAACATACAATACACTGGGGTCGTATCCAGACTTCTGCATAGCGCTGTAACTACCGGATACTGTCTTCTGAACATCAATATCAATCATAAGGTGATTTACTTTACTGTTGGCAAGTTGTTGATAGTAAAATGACCAATGAATCAAGTTTTTTTTGGGGATGATAAATTACCTGAAGGAGAAACTGTTTAGAGGTTGCCAGAAACTCTGCAATGCTGATGGCTTTACTCAAGTAGTTTGTAGCATAGGCCATGTGAGAATCATGCGCCCACGTTTCCAGCAGCTCCAGGTTCTTCCTCACTTTGACCCCTTCCTCCCAGTTGTAGAAAACTGTGGTAGAGTCTGTAATAGGAGTTTGCTGGTTAGGTGAGTAAACTACCTCTTGAGTCTAGTAGGGTGGTAAGAGCCAGTTGAGCAATGTTAGCAATAAGATCTGTTGCAGGTTTCAGGATATAGAGATAGCTGGCTGGTGGATGGATGAATAAGAAGGGTTAAAATCAAACAAGCCGCTCCCTGGCTTCCTATTTTTTATATAAAATGCATTCAAAGTCAAATACACCAGAGAAGCTTTTAGTGTGAACATTGTCAAATCCATGTCCTGTCAAATGGCTTTGCACTTTATCAATTTCATTCAGAACATTTAATCACTGGCAACGCTCCATCATTATTCACAAGATGAGGCAGTCGGTATTATGATTTATCAGTATGAGGACAGGGAGAGTAATTACAGGCCATCAGACGTCTCAGCCAATTCATATCGCCATGCATGGCTGACAATTGGCACAGATATCAAAGTGACTGTAGAGCGTTGAACACACATGATAGAATAAGGGTGGTAGTAGATCTAAACTAGAGAACTAGGCGTAGTTACGCATGCATGACAAGCTGGTTGCAACGCTCGTTACCCACCTCCCTTCAATTTTCTATTTCCTGTAACATTGAGTGCGATTAGTGCAAAACTCTAAAATGTATCCAGACAAGTGGACACACAGCTAATCATCATTATTTGTTTTGTCACCAACCGGAACAATAAATAACTTTCTTGCAACAAGGTAGTCTAGCCCAGAAAGCTTTCCTTAAATGCTACATATGAGGGCATCAAACTTGAGCATTGTCTCGACCGAGGATAAGCTAAACATCATCCAAATAAACAGTTTTTTATTCTGCCGCATAATATCCTTGATCGCAGTTCACCTGAATCGGAGCTATTCATGGAAAGTTAGGGGTCTGAAAGGCATCGGAGGGCTCTGGGTTGGTGTCTGAATTTCAATTTATTCAACCAAATAAAACCGTATTTAGCCTACAAGTGAATGATAAATAAGCGAGTACATAACCATATGATGGTGTAGATGCATTTATAACTTACCATTTTCGAACATCTTATTGCACAATGAAGTTCCAATGAAAAAGTACAAGTAGGCGAACAGCTGAGAAGTAATATCTGCATTGAGAGACATTTCCGCGCACATCTCTGTGATCATAGTTAATGCCGTCAAGGTATCAGTCATACATACGCTCTCGTGTGACTGACTGAATGGGTTGTTGGTCAGGATAAGATCGAGTGTAGGATACAGAACCTACAAAAGACAATTGATACCTACAGTAGTTTACATCAAGAATTGACTGATCGATGAGGGACAATGGGGTAGCTCAGTGGCTAGAGCACTTTGGTCAAGATTTATAAATCCTGGGTTCAAGCCCGGCCGAAGCCATGCTTTCCCCGTAAATAGGATTTCTTCATGTCCTCCAGCTCCAGGACAAGCCTAGTGCTTAGGAGGGCCGCTAAATGGGAGGGCCCGAGAAGAACTATAATGTCGACAAATAAAATACTTCCTGACAACTTGCCAGGAAGCAAGAGTTTTGGTCAAGCCATGTATAATTCAGTTGTTTCGTCACAAGTTCTATTGGGTGATCATTGATCAGAAACTTACTTTGGTAAGATGGTAGACCGCCTGCTGAAAAGCGTAGGTGATAGCATCGGACAGAACACTGCTGGCTTGCGCCATGCTCTCTGCAGGCAATGACTGGGCCAGATGCCATCTCTCCTCCAGGATATGACTCCTCAGCTCTATGCAGTTAGACATCCAGAAGAGCACTATCTGAAGGTTTGGCGCAACCACATGCAGACATTCCACTGGGTTATCGCTGTAACAAACAGGATTTATAATCGTAGCGGTGGATTATAGATCAATGGCAAACTGCTAAGGATAAATGTCGAATGAACTAAGCGAAGAACCAAAATGTTGGTGACATGTTAACGGATTAGAGCCAGATTGATGGGTCAGACCATACCATAACTGCTGAAAGTCTCAAAGGGATTTTAAAGTATGAGGGTCTTGTGAACCCTGCAGGGTTTTCTGTTCGTTACATATAAGCAGATCGAGGCCTATGCATTGATCTGGTGTCTGAGTCTGATCTGAGATGATGTGATATGATCTGACATGAGATTTGATGTAAGTAGAGAGTAGAGGCCTTCAGGTAGGCAGTTTCAGGCTCAAGGTGGGCTGTGTTGGGAATAGCGTATGGGCAATCTTAAGGTGTCTGTATTGTAAGCGGGTGGCTACCTTGCTGTAGAGTGAAACTCATGTGGGGGCTTCCGGTCAATTTTTAACATTGGTAGAACTTACCAGTTTCTTACCTACTTTACTCAATACATTCATGAGGTGATCGCTATCAACTGGTGTAATGAAGATTTTGTCACCGGAGTTTTATGCACAACAGGGACATTTCCAACATTGTGATGTCAGTGATGAAAACCAGGAATGAAAGAACTACTCTAGTTACACTGAATGTGGAAAACCGGAACAACCAAATTGCCTCCATCACCAGCTCGCTAGAGAGAATTCATCAGAGGAATGTAATTTATCCTTCTGTGAGACTATACTGCGTGTGTTTCCAAAAATATGATTTTAGATGTCGACAACATCAGTTTTCAACCGATGAAGCCTGGCGTAGCAATGCCATCCGCATGAACTGGACATTAACCCACTGACAACAGCACTGCACCATGACTATTTTACAAGGTATTCACACCCGTCATGACCTTCGTGAAGATGCCACCCGTATCCAGGACTACAATGTTGTGTCCATGATAAGCCAATGAGAAAATGAAGGTCACTCACCTATCTGCATCGTGCGTATTTCCTTGCAAGCTCTTGGTGCTCTCCTGAAACATTCAAATTGCATGTAAGGGATAGTTTTCAAAGAAAGTTTTAGCCTTTTATTGTGAGGGGGGACTGAGTCATTCCTAAAGCATTGAAGCGCTTTGCAATGGAAGTGTTGTTTATTTCGCCAAAAAATTGCGTTACGGAAGCCGTTTGGGGAGGTCTTTCTGTGTCAAGGATATCTCACCCAACGAATGCGAAAATTGAAATTCCTGTTACGAGTGCTTACAGCAAAACAACACAGTTAGTGTGCACTAGATATTGGCACCTGGAAGTGACTCGGTGGGCAACTAACAAACTATGTAAAAATCTTACAAGGCTTACGCCACCTGTTACTCCAACTACATGGCATGCCCGCTAATGCTATAACACTATGCAGGTGATGAAAGTATGTTATGAGTCATTCCTAATGTAAATTATGGAGCTATTCGTTAGTTATTAGGCTAGAAAAAAACATACGAATGTAAATTTTGAGGTCAATTTACTGCGCCAATCTGCCTGACAGGATGAGAGCAGTTCGAAGCAACCAGAGGCAACCAGCTGTCTCCAATAGGAATGCTTTTTACTAACTATTATTGATTGATGAGTATAGGATACAGACAGTGACTCACAGTGTAGTCTAGAACCGTTGAGGTTTATAGGTGTGGTAAACTTGGTGAATGGGAACAGACCACAAGTAGGGAGTGGTGCAGAGTCATTGAACTTACCCAGACAGTATTCTGTACTTCGTTGGCCATTTTTACTAAGAAATCACCAAGACTGATCTTGTTCATCACAACTCGAGCGTTCTCAAGCATTAAGGCTAGGAGGTAGCAGGGTGTAAGCTTAAATCCTTCATCCCGAGGACTCATAATATGGATTATCTTCTCCAGCACTTCCTGATTTTTATCGGCTGAAAACTGAATGTTCATTGCTCCATGTTCAATGTCTCTCCATGCCTGATCGGCACCAAACATGTGATGGGCTCCTTCATTACTCGTGTGCCGGGCAAGGCTGTGAGAGTTGGTTCTTTCAGAGTCAGCCCGTGTCGGGTCCTTGAATAAGAAAATGTAGTGACTACCCAGAGTGACTACATCACCCGGTTTTATATTCGTTTTACAAGTGATAGCCACGTCATTGATCGAAACGGAGGCTCCGGGAAACGGCGCGAGGCTTACGCATTTATATTCTGTGTCATCTTCGCTATCATACACTTTACAAATCCAGCAATGTTGTGGCTGGATATCGGCTGCGTAAAGCCTAATGTTACATTTGTCTTCATCTTCAGAACTACCAATGATGGACGTCGATCGAGTGATTGGGTGAATCACCGAGTCATGCCGTGGATCATATGACTGTACAGTAAGGAAATAAGGTGTATCAGTGGGGAACTTCATTTGCTGCTGATTATAGTCAGTCACATTACTAATACTGCTTAGCGAAGTCGAGACGTGGCGTTTGTGCAGTCCGAATGAGATGTTTTCCCCTAGAACCGAAGTACCATGAGACGCCGTATCGTCATCCCGTGATACGGGTTTTAATTCGAATCGCCGCGACAAACCCTCCGAAGGTTTCATCATAGAGATTAACAGCAATGGTTTTTCGCTATCATTCATATCTCGAGCGTAATCAGTCAGCCAAATACCTTCCATTTCTCGACCAATGACATCACACAGGCAGAAGTCATCATTTCGAGCAAGTGAGACTTCACACTCTTCCAGTACATCAGTGATAATGTCCCTAACTGTCATGCTTCCGTCTATAGGAATGACCACCTCATCCACACCGAGCTCGGAGCGGTCACCGTGTATTGTTATAAACTCCTCGGCATCATCAATCGACAACATGTTCGACATGGAGTTACTCATGGTCCTTACACCCGATTTCTTAGATTTCTTTTTTAGAGTCTTGCCAACTTTGGAAAGATTTTCCATTGAATGAGCATTAGCGGCAGCACTTGATGCTAAAGTAGATGTCACATCACGAGAAGATTTACGTGACGAATCTCCCGATTTCTTGCTCGCATCAGACGCGAGCCGTTTTGGCTTGTTTTGCTTGTTGGCAAGAGGACTCACTGGGTCACGTGAGAGTGTGGCAGATTTAGTTGCCACGGTGGTGACAGGCCCATTTTTCAACAAATTCTACAACATACAGCGTCCATACAGCGCAAATGAGAGATGAATAAGGCCTTTACCATTCCAGTGATTCACGCATGGACAAGTGCTGCAGATTGCAGTGCTGCAGATTGATTGATGACAGGTAATCTGGGGGGATTGTGCCATTTTTAATGAAGATTCATCAGTTGGTGCAACACGATTAGTAAGATACAAATCCGGACCGAGTGGAAGTTGGCTAACCCTCGCCGTTCCACTGAGGGATTTATCAATTGGCTTCAAGGCAGACACAGGCGGTTGTTTACAAAATTCCTTACATGACACATGATCCCGACCTATCTCACCTTTTCTGACTTGCCCTTATTGAGTTTTTTTCTCATAGCCGCAAAGAACTTATTAGACTGGTTTTTAGACTTGCTATCCATCGCAACCGACTGATCACTCCCCTGTTGGTAGACTCTAAGTACAAAGTCTATATGAGCGCACGAATCAAGTGCCATAACCAAAGGACAGTCCTCATCACGCACTGATGACTCACCTACAATGCCAAAGGAAACCATCGAAGAGATTACAGCTAGCAGCTGCTGGTTCCATTGTCATACCAGACAGATATAGATAATATCTACCATAGATACATGATAGTGGATCCAATTCATCTCTCAGGCGCTAGTATTATCTCAGCCAATTTGGCTCATGATAATCTGGGTGACAGTCGGCTTCCAAGGTGAATGGTCATGGTAACCTAAGCAAGTGGGTCTGGAGCTGATTACAACATCCTGACCCCCATCTCAGCTTCATTCACAATGTACTATGGAGTGATGGATGGATCACATTATCATCGTGATTAGTCTAATGATTGCCTATCGACTAGATGGCTCCTCTTGAACTGCATTCACCTGTCATTATCACGCCCAAGGCAAAGTTAATCTATTACCTTGCTCATGGACACTTTCATGACTATGGTCTAAGACAGTCATACTGGGGGATTTATACTACAGTGGTCGTTTGTTGGGCTGGGTGAGAGAAATTATTCAAGTAAATTCACCACTGGGATAGTCACCTGAATTATCCATTTTGATTACTGCAAGTAAGGCGATCATAATACAGGCCACCAGTTATGTTTCGCTCACAGAGCAGAAAGAGATAGTAATCAAAAATTTACACCACCAATGACTGGTCCTAGATTATGTAGAACCTACCATTCTCCCTGACAGCATAGAGAATAGGAACGAGACCTCCTTTCTGTATTTCACTCGTTAGATTGAACTTTTCCAGTAAGGTTGGTTTTAGATTTTTCCATGTAGTGGAGCTGGTGAGACGGACAGCCTTGGTAAAATTATTATCTCCGTGAACTAGATAAAAGCGAAGGGCTCCTTCGTATTCAACATCATCCTAACAACAAAATTGATTCATATCCAGATTTGAGCTCCTGGCTGACTCATTCAATCCAACTCAATGATTTGACAACAGATACATGTATCTGGAAAAATCATACATGTACCTAAACAGAAATTGTCTACATGATGTAGTCCTAGAGGTATGCTCCTTAGAGTTATCTGGAGTGAGAAGATTACTATGAAGGTGTAGTTGGCAACATGTACCAGTGTCCCAGTTTACTTTGGGCCATAGGGACAGTGTTGAGGTCACTTTAGTACAGGTGCCTAATTAGTTCGGTCAGCCGCAGCAGTTAAGACTAATATAGTTTACCCCAAATAGGTCAACCAGCATTACCCCAGCGCTGTATTGGAGTACTTCCTGAAGTCATTCATCATAACTCGCCATGGCTGACCATCAGAAAGAGTAAACCATACCAAACCATGAAACATAGAATGAACAAAAAGTTGTAGCCTTATGAGCATTGTGTTTCAGAAAAGTTGTCAACAATAACTTACATCATTTGTAAAATTTCCTTTTATGTGGAATGTAGGTAGTTGAATTCGACGATTATACTCTTCCACTTTACCAATGACTACGTGTTTATCACTGAAGCCGAGAGCCATTTCTCCAATGATGGTGGATCGTGGTCGTGGCGGCTTTGGGCTGCCAGCACTCAGCTTTATGTACTCACGACTACGCGTCGGGGTAACGTTAGTATGACAATACGCAGGCACCTCCCGATCTGGTCTCTGTGTCTTACCAACTGATCCCTTGGAACTGCAAGGCGAAGATAGTGAGGAATGCGAATCGGACACGGATCAGTGAGCACATGATGGATTGTGCCATCAGAATGGGTCTACTGTATTATTAACCAACGCGGGCTCTTGAGTTTACAAAGTCATTGAGAGATGATTGTATGTTAGGTGCAGTTAGACCTAACTATAAGACTTCAACAAGTGACTAACAACGTAAATGTGCTGGTATACCGATCATGGCTCATGCCCTCACTCCTTTCATAGGGTTGGGCCACCAAAGCTGCTTTAGATTCTGAGGTGTGCCAAAGCTATTAACAAGCTAACCAAACTAGGCTATCATAAAAGATATACCGTCCTTTAAATCCTGATGAGAAATCATGACTATGTTACTGACTATGAGGCTGACTGTGTGCTCCGTTTTATTTGCAAGTTGTGCACAGCAATTTCGACGGTTTATGGAATAGGAATGCTCCTGGTAATTAATTATACACACATGGGGGTGACATAAATGATTATTATTGATGGCTTGCGTCTGAAGTCACGCGAACAGCAGGGACAAGAGGGAACAACTCCATAAGAAAGTGAATGCCAGCTGTGAATGGCTGCGCAATCTCCTCTCAGATTTACTTAAAGTCAGAACTAGAAACTTCAGAGTGACCAAAAACATTAACTCAACCTGACCATACCCTAAAATCCAAGCCCAAAAACTGAGCTACATAACACAAACAATGTGCATAAAATGGAGTTGATCAAAGTTGTTGCAATTTTGATATGAGAAACAACATGCACAATGGTTCAGTATCAACTGCAAACTAAAAATTAATAACTCATTTGAAGATTGAAGGCAACGCAAAATTATCTACTTGCGGTTTACAAAATTCAATTACCGGGAGGCATCTTTTTGCTGCTGATACTACACATTAACCTATTTAACAGCTACTATAGCTATTCACTACCTTGTCCCTAGAGATTAGAACACTTTCTGATACCCATATTATTCATATTCTGATAGCAATGACCTATCTGTGATGAACACAAACAGAACAGCTATGGTCTGCTTAATCGATGACTTAGTTCTATTGTCAACAATTCCAACAGATGCTTGTATCCAATTTTACTTTCAGGGTACAAACTGTTTTTTATTGGTATATACTCGTAGTTTGACCTCATTCATCAATTTTAAAAATATTCATTTTAAAAATAAAAATATTTTTTCCCAACCGCCTCTTCTCTCATATTTAGGTTATAGAAACATAATTATGCACATGTAGCACAAACTCAACCTCAGTTTGTACTTGCCACAATCATTTGAACCCGACTGGGGCAAAATGTGCCACCATACTAATAACATACAGTAGATTAAGGTGTAATGATCCCATTAGGCACCTATTAGGCTATTTCCTGTATAGGTCCATTAATTGTAACTACTACAAGAGATACACTTCCAATGATGGGTTAATGTAACAACAGCGAAGTTCTCAAATAGCGCGTTACGTCTGTAATAAGACTAATAATGCCAGATAAATAGGGAGGGTGTCAGGGTAATGAGAATCTGAGCTCAGCCCTGGCAAGTGCTCTAGATCCTATATAGTAATAGTCTTTAAGAGTAAGCAGTATCGACACCCTTCCTATTTTTGAGAGGCAACTAAATTTGTCAAGTCATAAATTTCACAGACTCCGTTGCCCAAAGCTTTTGGACATGTCGTGAATGTGTTGAATTTGTTTGCCAGACAACAGAGACAAGTTCAGTCATTCCCAGAGTAAAGTAATTAGTTGCCGGGTGCTACACTAGCAACAAGAAGGTATTAAATTCCTCTTATGGTTTCACACTTATGAAAAAAAACTTCCTACCTTAGTTCCTTCTCAGATCAACATGACTCCCAATCACATCTAAAACTACTAAAACTACTAAAACCTTACTAAATCAACATCTTTGCCACAAGGGTGCCAGAGGTCAAAGTTAAAAAATGTCTGACCTGGCTTGAATCACTGACCCCTTATTTATGTAATCATCTGTTGAAAGTTAACCTTATTTCTCCCGTGATGACAACAGAGCCAGCCTATTCTAGATACACCGTGCTCTGTCAACATGACCTGTGAAAGTTTGAGTAAATAACTTCTATTTAGTTTTATCAGCAACTCAATTCGCTCGTGATGACATAATCCGTGCCGATCACTGTACACACAGAATTATAGGGAGGATAACTCAAGGCTTGTACATCCAACACTCGCTATGCTGAATATTTGGTTCTGAGAGTGCCAAAAAATAAATTCGGTCAATGAAAAATAAGAGTAGGTGCAAAAGGAAATGTCATCCATATGTTTGAGATGAACTCGGCCTGCCGCAAAAGAAAACAGTATTGTTCCTCAGTTTGTTGACGTTTTTGTTGTTGTTCTTAATAGACATATCAGCCTGCTGGAGTAGATACGACCCATAACTGACTGGTGACACTAGGTCACATAAAGTTCTCAATCCCACACCGGCAGAAAGTGAAGGTGAGGCAAGTTGATTATAAACAACCCAGCTGTTTTTCTAACCACAAGGGCTGCCTACTATGCTGCTAAGGACATCAAAGGAATGCATTTAGTAGTGCTTAGCTACTATTCTTTAGTGACATTCCAGCACGGTAATGACTTTGACAATTCCCTTACTGCATCATAAAAAGTTGACCTTGTGAGCCTCTAACATAGAATTATCCTCCATAGTTATGGGCTAATGACTTGTTAAAATGGGAACCAATAGGTAAAAGAAAAGGAGGTCGTCTTAAGACTAAATGGAAAGATGACATGGTAGCTATGGCTAGCAGAAGCCGGACAGATATGGCGAGAGACAGGCAGAGGTGGTCATCTCAGAGGATAGCCTTTGCTCAGCAGTGGGGAAGAGATGGCTGAATATGATGATGACTATGGTCTAGTCTCCTTGGGAATAGGAGGTGTATGGTTTTGAGAGGTATGATTATTTTGAAGTCGGATGGTTTCACACAATAGTGTCTGAAGCTAGCAGCCTGTAATAGGACCCACTCACTAACCCAAGTGATACCCTGGGGGTATAAACAATACCTCAGTGACTGACCAGAGTGATATTGTAACAACTGGAATGATTAACGACTATTGTTTCTTTGCAGTAGGAAGACTGTTAACGATGGCTTATAGCTGTGGGTTAGCTTTCAAAAAGAGCACAAAATACACCAGAGCTTTGTCAAACAGAAAACAAATACTGACTGCTTCATTATGGGCTTATTCCAAGCCGAAAGATTCGTTGCAAAATGGTAAGACGATAAGTTAGCCGATGACTTGTAGTAATATACCCACTTTTGCTTTTGGAGACTTCTGCGTCTGGCGCTTGGCATCTTGACTGTAGGCTAGTAATCCGTAAGGCTATGCAGATGGATGCATCACCTTTGCTGTTCTGAGATGTTGTGAGTAATGATGAGTTTTAGGATCTTCACCTAAAAGTCAAACAAAGGCCTGATTATCATAATGTAAATAGCAGTGATCTGGTGACTAATAATTTGCTGTACCAAAGAGTCATTATCTGATATAGCCAAGTCAGATGAACAAAACACAGGTAAATATAGATGCGCAAATGTTCCAAAATACAGTGTTTCACACTTACTGATGGCAACGCATGTCTAGACAGAACTTCAGCTTGCATTCAACTGTTTTTACTTTCATACTTGTAGCCCATGAACAAATACAACGGGAAAACAATGAATGACTCACTTTGGGCAGTTTAATAAGTTCATACAAGCAAATGACAAAACAAAAAACAGCTCAGATACGCGAATCGTGCCCTGGAATATTCACAGAAAAAAAAAAGGTGACAAAATGTTTGTAAAAGTTTGGGACTTCCTGCATTCAGCTGTTTGTTTCTTTAGATTGTCAAAAAGAATGGGATTGCGGATGACGATGTGTTATGCTTGGAACCATAAACTGAAGGCCTAACTTCAAAAGCATGAAGATATAAGCATAAGCATGAGAATATACAATATTATTTACGCACATCCCTGTACATACGTTATATGCCTATAGGTATGACTATGAGTAAATCAGAGCAAAAATGCTGGCATCACTGATACAATAATCCAGAGGCTAGAATGGTAGGCTCAGTAACCCGCCACCATTCTCATGTAATCAAGTGCAACTAATGAAACATACTGCACCTTCCTTTTACCATTGCTTGGAATGTTTTCATTGGCAAATGAAGGGTTAAAACTGTACCATAATGGTGTGACTGCATCATGAATAGCAATGTGATCACTATGCGCTAGTCCAGGGTCTAAATGGCAGCTTTTTAGCTGAAACTAGCGTTAGCTTACCTTTTAAATGATACCGGTGCTGGTTCAGTCTTTAATACACACCTCGATCCTAATGAGGAGAACGGCACACTAAGCTAAGCGCAAACTACTCCTTCATAATATCAATTGCGGTTTACCAGCATGACTAAGATTCCATTGGTTAGTGGAAGCTGTATCTTCAATCAATGCGTCTTTAAAAATGTACACAAAAGCCACAAATGACAATAGGCTAAATAACACCAAGCAAAGACAAAGATTGGTAGCTCTATTGGTTCTACAAAATCTTAATTTGTGTACAGGGTGCTGGGGAACAAACATTTAGACAACACAAAAACAGAACAAAATTGCGGTGTTTAAACAGACACTGAATATCGTAAAACAGTTTTTGTTCTCTCCCTCGGCTCACCTTGTACCAGAGATTCATGCAGTTTCCTTAGTGACTGCAGGTGTAATGGTATGGAGGGTAGACACATAATAAGACCACGCCGCTTGTCTTTGTCATAGCTAATGTGCACTAGATTTAAAGTATTAATCATATCAAGTTTCCTTGGTAACAGATCCCAGCTAGTTTAAAATCCCATAACACAACTCTCAAAATGGCAGCCTAGCAGACAGAATAACTGTCATGTCCGACAAGGTCAATCAGATCATACATGGTAAAAATGAGCTTACACGCTTCAATCGAAGAATGTTCGAGTTGTGACAGGATTTGATATACAACTTGTCAACACCTTTATATCCTGCAGCCAGGAAAGGAGCATATAGCATTGGAAAGCAAGACGGTGGCGGGGATATAGTTTACCTACCTTTAGTCGCAGATTAAGTGAAAATAGTTACTAGGGATATTCGCCTAACCACTTCAGTACTTCCATTGTGGTATCAAATCGTGTGAAATGATGCTCTAGCACATAGATGTGAGATAATTGGCGTATCGTATTGTATGAATCATCCGTCAATGGGGATACCCATTATTACGAGACATAATAACCAGTCATAGGCAGAAACATGATTCATGGAAGATAAGGCCCGAAAGATATCGCTCTAATCCTCAGGACTCTGCTATGGAAAAAGCTGTCATGGAGTTTATTTGAACAGTATGTAGGTGGGTGGACCAATGGCTAGAGCGAGTGGTTGGAGTTGTAAGATCTCTGTCCTGTCGTGCTCAACTCCCACTGTCTGTATGACCTCCCAAGTCCTTTACTGGGCCAGAGCGACATAGAGTTATCCTCTTCTCTATACAGAGCAGACCTCTAGCTGAATAGGATTGCCAACTGCTGAATGAGACAAAAACTCAGACTGAATTGGGACCAAGCCAAATGTAAGGTCATTGCAAGGAATGGCTTTTGCCTTGGTTGTGTGGATAAAAACTCAGACTGATGATGATTGATGATTGACTTGTTGGTAATAAATGTCGTTTAAAACGCGGGAAACTTGCAACCATGGACTGAAACATATAGTGGTTCCCAGAATAAAGCAAGGATAAAGCAAGTACATTTTAGTTTGATCACCATCACATGATTCTACGTCATGCTGATGTCACAGGAGTTTTATCAGGTAAGTCCTTGTAGGCCAGGAAGTCATCATTCTGATATGTATAGTGTGCCTATTGTTGTATTAAAGAGCACCAATGATAGAAACAATAAATAGACTATGGCCATTCTACCTAGAGTCATTTTTCATATTGCGCCACGGGCTTATGAAAACCATGCCCTCGGTATCAGCTTGGTAATACAGCACCCATTACCATGGGTAAGAATAACAACAACATGATATAATGATCGCAATGCATGCACCTACCCTCCGTCCTGCCACATCTAGATGACTACCTGAGCTACTCAGTAGTGGCAGTTGTATCGAGTAAAAAAAACTATTTCCACAGGCTATACTCAATCACATCAGCAGTATGCATACGTAGCATCTAGGGTCTACTGAAAAGTGGTATCGATTGAGAATGCACCAGCCAGTCTGTACTCTGTATTTGGCTGGTCGAGTAGTGTGCAGTACATGCGCTGTGGAAGTCTTTGCGAATATGGTGCGGGGCAGGGTACAGTGGTCCGTAGTATATATTCTCTGGCAGAGGGAGTAGGGAAATAACTGTCGCCACTATCTGAAGGAGCCTCCCTGTCCGCTGCTTGCCCATCATTATCGTCATCCAGCATAGACTGAAAGCAGCAACAATAGAATGTAAGCTAAAATGATATGTACATAGGCATGCACCAAGCACCACCAATCGTAGCCTCTGAATTTTCTTCCACCTCATGTTGGACCGTAGAGATCCAGGTCGCCAAAATGTGTGACATTAAAGTACACATATAGGGTACAAGTCAGATTTACAGTTTTGATAGTGACAGGTCTTTACTTGGAACCTGAACCTTTGGTTTACTTAGGCATACCAATGCGCCTGCTATACGAGATGTACTGGGTGAACAGAGAGATTTGAAAAATCCGAATACAAGCTCTCTTGTAGCAGTTCACACACCGCCATCACATGTTGTCACTAGTCTTGGTTTTAAATTATTTTTATTAGGCTGCAGCGATTTTACACTGACCTTGGCATCAGAGAACATCTTGGAGAGAATCTGACCGACAGGCCCACGAGCTGCTCCTAATACCTTCACCTCGGGCTGGTTCATCAAATCTCCAACAAAATCCATCACCTCCTTGTTGTCTTTATTCGATCCGTCACAGGCAAACTTTAGATAAAGCGAACGTGCCCGCGCGATAGCGGTTTCCATTTTTGATATCTGCCCGACAGTGTCTGTGTATAGGGCGACGTTCTGAGACCGACTACGTGACAGCGACTCCAACTTGGTGGCGAGCGCTTTCAGGCCCAATGAGACAGAAGGCAGAGTGCGTTCTCCTGGTGAAAAGAAAACGTAACATACCAGCCAATAGTTGGGGGTGTCAAGGGGGAGAATGGAAAGAGTGAATGGTGCGGGTAATCTACAGAAATGGTGGATGGGCATAGGCGCACACACGCACGCACGCACGCACACACACAGCAGAACATAGAATGACAGCCGGTAAACGTACCTGATTTAGGACTCGCAACTGAGGGTAAAATGACGGTCGGTCGTTAAAGTACATCAAAGAGTTTAACGATAAGCTATGAGTCCATATTGGTTTTCCGTTCTTAAAATCAACGGATCTACTTACAAACAATAGAAAAAAGGAAGCAGCAAAATTGGTCCTGATAAAATCTTTGATAACCAGTGAACTACCTGTTGATGAGATTTTTTAAGTCAGGACTTGAGTGTACCGCTGAGAGAAGGGAAGCAGTCTGATCTATCGGCAAAAAGATTCAGACATTCAGCGACAGTGACAAGAGGTCCGACTACGGAGACACCAAGCCTTTTATATTATGTGCATACAGTATTAAACTAAACTAGTCGATAAATAGTGTTCACATCTGAAGCTATAGGAAATAGCACGGATGGACAGCTTTCTTCCTGCCTGCACAAAAATGCTATTTATCAACTGTACATACACTACGATGGTTCAACTTAGGGAAGTCAACCAATGTTTGCAGGAAGTTGGGGCTTCACCTCTAGTGGAGAAACAAACTCATAAGGGTGGACTGCAATATACCACTGACCTTCTGTTCTCAGAACGAGCACTGCTTCCTGACAGACCATAGGCAATAGGTGCAGGGTCAGCTGTGATGGAGTCAGGGCCGATAGGTAATGCAGTACCTACAAATAACAGATGTATAACATGATTTTACCAACCGATTATAACAACTGATTATACAAGCTGAGACCAGGGAGTCGGAGCACTCATGACAGAATATTCTACCTATGAGAGCCAATTATGTCAACCAGATCGTTGCCGCTGGGAAATGCCGTCTCATGAACAGAAAATTAGTTCACAATGAGTGACTTTTGTTGAAAGGTCATGTTTTGTGTGCTTGGAATGTTTTACTTCTTGTATCAAATGGAGTCCCTATCATAAAGTTATCTTTGACTGTTTTTATTTAATACGTATAAAAAAGGCAAGATAAAAGAAATAGGTCTATGGGCCTACAATCAACACAAAAAGGGAATCTGTTGAAGACACAATGGGCCTATTCTAGAAACCTTTCACGATATGATTGTATATTTACTAAGAAGGCTGTCACGAGAGGTTTTTCAAGAACAGCTCGTTGCAATCACGTTGCAATCACGGACATCCTTGAATCTCCCCGTGGCCTATGGAATAAATCAGCAGGAAAATTTCAAGTTGGACACGGTATTGCTAATCTTGGTCTATCGTTGCAATCCGAGTTAGTGCAATTTTTATTGGTTGATTAGGATGAAAACTACTGAAGAACCCTCTAGAATGAGCTAAATACCTTCTCAGCTTCTTTAGTGTCATTGAACAGGCGTTTTTGTCTGCGAGCTGGAACCGGTCTTGCCGATTCCCAGACCTCTTGCCACATGTTACCTGGCACCAGCATTCGTTCACTAAGCTGACCTGGAGAAAAATATGAGTGTCAACGCTTCCGTATTACAGTACTATCAGTTGCTATAGAAAGGGTGTGAGCAGACCGATGGCTGCCCCGATGACTGCCTCAAGGGCAACTTTGACAGGTGCTTAGGGTTTGAAGCAATTACCCTCGTGGGCTAAGACAGCGGAATTGACAGGAGAACGAGAGGGCTGGAGCAACCGCAAAGCATTGATACTGAAGTCACTATGGTCCAGAAGGAATACAGTAACATGAGCAAATTAGCACCTTCACGACAGGAGGTCCTTCACTGGGAGTCAGCTGGAAGCTATGAACCAGATATCTTATCCGGATACAGGTTTATTAGACAATGAGCTAAAGTCCTACCCTAATACTCTAATATCAAGATGAAGAACGAATGAGGGTTTGAAGTACGCGTTTCAAGTTAAAGGCCAGATAAGATGCGGTTTAGATCAGGAGGTATAAATACCCGAGGATAAGCAGACAATAGAACTTTAACATCACGTCTGGAAAGTCCCTAAGATCATACTGCGAATAGCTGACTAGCTATGACTAAACATAGGGAACTACTACAGTGAGTCAGTATAATCATATTAGGTTGCACCATATACTAGTCATGTTACCCTCTCTATGCATAGCACTAAATAACTAGATTAAGGAACTATGCTATTCAATAGATCTAGGTTCATGTATGACTAACTCCAAAATCCAGAAGCATTGCCTTTCTGGGAAGTCCAATACTGCTAACCGCCTAAAAATGATGAATAAACAGTTGGAACTGTGGCACCAGCTTTATTGTACCACCTACATATCTTAAAGTGACAATAAAAGCCAGATATCGTTTGAGGAACTAGTCAGAGACTTCCTCGTCTTGGGGTTTACCATCGGCCGCTACATAGTTCTAAACACTTCCACTGCACAGAATCCTAGAGAAGAAAATCTATCTGGGGAAATCCTTCATATCATATCCAAAGTACCTTAGATGCGTGAGGCTTGCTGCATTTATAGAAACAAGAAATGAATTGAAGAGTTAGTAAAAGTTTCCCTTTCAACTTTAGTCTTACTCTTACTGCCATCACGTTGGTACACTAGATTTGCCTATTTTGTAGTCGCAGAATCTAGGAAGCATGATCTATCTGGGAACGTGATACTGCTTATAACTTGGGAGATGGCATATTTTATTTATTTATTTGTCCATTGTTTTACCGGGGCTCTTAGTCATCCTATTCAATGGATCTCCCAGGTCTTAGGATTGTTGGAGCGGTAAGATCTAGGAATTATGTGAGGAGCTCTTTCTCACACCTGACGCTCAGCATGACCAGGAATTGAGCCTATAATCTTTTATTTTTCAGATAAGCCATTGATCTAGCCCGCGTAGCGTGTCAGAATCATTGTTTTACACTGATAAAGTGACCCATTGATAGGCTGATACACTGATAGCCATGTTGATGTACTAATAAAAGTACTCCTTTAGTTTGGGGCGCAGCCGCATGGCATGAAACGATGAGATTACATAGATATTATCACAAGCTATTATTGGCGCGTATCCGGCCACATCCAGCATAACTCACCTTTCTCTACAGTGAAACCCGTCTCTGAATCAATGATCATTTCTATCACGTAATCACGCGGGGAGTACCATCGTACGAAATCCTCCAAAACGCAGCCGGGATTGGCGGCCTGCCAAAATTCATAGCAATTATTCACTTTGTCAGGAAATGAATGCAATGTGCATGCATAATCACTGTGAGGTTGGTATATGTACAAGAACGCCAGCTGACCTTGAAAGACTCCATATCTGATACCAGACTGGCACTCTGCATCTTGGCCCGAAGGTTGGCTCCCTCTGCACTAGTCCCAAGTCTACAGCATTTAAGTAAACCAGTCTGACGATTTTAAAAACTATGGGGCTTCTTATTTTCACAAAGTCAAAACTCAACAACTTTCTAACTCTACGAAAGTCATTCCCATGTCTTTTAGCTACTTTCATCGTTTTATGCGGGCACTTGGCCAACCTATTTACCAGATCTCCACAGCCGACTCCTGTACTGGAGTGGAAGGAAGTGGGGAAGGATGCAAGGAGCTCATGCTCACGATGGGATTCCACCGTGATCAGAACTAAAACCCATAATAAAACTCTACAACACCACAATCCCAATCTCGCCATATGAGTCTATCACATTGATGATTTAGCTGCTCGTATATGGAGTCACATACACAAAGATAAGCATATGATAATAAAACCTGTCCGCCATCTTTACTGATGGATGCTAACCTGGTGAGCACTTCGGCGTGCGCCTCCAACTGATCTTCCGTCATCGGCGCTGGCTCCTGTGTGACGGGAATATACAGCGCCTCATCCACCCTCAGCAGACGTAGATCATCTAGTTTACTCAGTCGTCCCTGTGGCTGATACTGCACACTCTCTTCATAGAGGGTACTATGTGCAACATCACCCTCTATAGTGTCAGCTGAAGCAGCTGCCTCGTCAGCAACTGAATTCAGGAGTCAAGCAAATGCGACTAGGAATGTGCCATTGATGTCGCAGTAAACACCCAAGATATTCGGGATAACAGCGTATGGAGCTTTGTCAGGGGCTAATTATTTCATGTGATGAGGTTATAAAAAAGTTTCATAGTGAAATGGGTTTCGAGTTTACCCATAGTGAACTCTAATATGAGTAAGAGTTGTTTTCCCTTGAACAAAAAGTGGTAGGGAAACACAACTCTATCTTACCAGGAATTGCTGAATCATTATCAACAGCCTCTTCGGTATCAAAGAATTCATCGCTGTCACTGCCACTGGCCACACTGATCGGTCTATCAGGTGGCGTTGTGGTATCCTCGGAGGTTACCGGGTCAGCAGTTACCGGGTCAGCGATCTGGATTTCAGAATTAGCAGAGCTGACCGAAGGCAGAGGGGTCTTCTTTTGACTCCTGCTATCCTGTTCTCTATGCAATTTCTTTTCAATACAGCAGTTGAGCATCTGTAACCAGACGTTAAAGAATAAAAACATAGGAACCTGAACCTCTACTTAGTTCGGCCAATGCCCAGCGAGATGAAGACATGTCAGCTTTTTGTTCAGGAAACGAGTGCAGTGGGTTGCTGCAGTCCACTAGAGCAATCGCAGTGAATTTTCTGCTTTTCTAAACAGTCTGAGTCAACTGCCAAATAAAAGTAAGCGCAGGTTAGCCAAGGGTTACCTATATGTACGGGTCACCACAGCAGGGCGTTTGTCCATCAAAAATCACCATTTTCGTAATTTTTTGCTTCCACCCAGCACCGGGTGGTTATGTATTGAGTTACTTGTGCCCGTTTTAAATGACTGGGGCTTTCGTTCGGTGAGCCGTTCCCTCACTCGGTGAAAGCATTGCTTACTTTGGATCGGTATTACGAGTTATTCAGTGCACAATACGGGTGCAACTATTTAAAGATGTCTGGTATATTAGTTCATAACATCAATGATTATCTACAGACTGCGGCAGACTTATTTGATCGAACTAAAATGAGGAAAAGAGATTAGGTATCGTTGTACGGAATTTTGAAGAAATTTCATATAAACTTTCGTTACCTAAACTGCATTTGCGCGCCAATGACGTAAAATTGGGGCCTTTTTCTATTTATCTATACGGGAACGCAACTCTGCAAACTCTCAAATGTCATAACATTGTAATCATGCATTGAGTATTTCTGGGCTGACTGGCCGTGATTGATTGTGCATCACGGGTGGGGACTCGTGCTACGCAGTCAATCAATGTTGTGCCAAAAGCCCGGGTGGAAAACTCAACCGTTTGAAACCAACATCATAGTATTTTTGTTCAGTGAAACTCATACCTGCAGCTTCTGGTATAGTATGCCTTGACCCAGATTCGGTGAGCCCTTCTCAAGTCTAAAACACACAGGATATTACGGATTCAAGAGAGAAGAGTTCAAACATCCTAATACTAATTTCCTGACAGAGGTGGCTTTACCAAGACAAACGGAACATGCAATATACTCTACTGTATACCCTTACTACCCAGTGAATTTAAATTGGGTTCATGAGTAGACGAATTTGATATGGTTTATCCTAACCCAGGAATGGTTCAGTCTTGTGTTACACTTCACACCGAGTCAACGGGTACCCAGGTAGAGGTGAATGGGCCTAGGGCATAACAACTTCAATTTTGCCAACCCTACTCAGGCTTATAGCTTCACTAGAAGTTGCATCAGGGTGCATCCAACCCCCTTGACATCCGCCGACAGATGTCATGATTGCCAATACTGATAGTCCCAGACGTAGTAGCGTCGATCCGGTCCAGCTCGATCCAGGAAACCAAGTGATATTCTCCGCACTGGGTGTTTGACATGATGGAATCTCAGTTTGGAGGTAACATTAAGTTACTGCCAGACTTGCGCTACTGCTTCAACTGAATTCCAAAATAATGTCATAAGAACCGGTTGAAATGAACTGGAATCATTATTAGTGGGCATATGCTGTACGGTTATTCCAGTTAAGATAATTTATTCCAGTTCAGAATTTTTATTTATTAGTGTTTAAGAAGGCAACTCCGCGGCCGTTCAGCCGTTAAATGGAAATGATTAGCCAGCCGGAAAATCGGCTAGTCTGGCAGTACCGTTACGCAGTTAAAAAGAGAAATGGAAATGTTTAAAAGCTAAAAACCCAATGTTTTGTTAGTATTCAGGAGTCTGATACCCGGAGGTATAAATTTGTTCAATACTCGGTTTGTTCAGAAAAACTGCAGAACCGCCCTGGTGGACAAATGTGATTCTTGTCAGCTTTTCCAGATGTTTGATTGAATTAAACGTTCCTATAGTTAAAAACTCCTCTCAATGTATTCGACCCGGCTATCAATGATAAACCTACCCGGGGATGAGGAGAGAGTTCTCCCACCGATATCTCATTTCAAGTACAAACTCATGCCAGAGATGAGCCACCGCCTTCAGACCACCAAATGAATAGTTTACAGTACAGCAGGTTGTGGCCAATTTATACACGACACTATTCACTGGTGCTGCCTTACAGCTTCTAAAGTTATCCTGCAAAGAAAATGACAACATTGTGAGTTATTAAAGGGGTGAAGACAAGTTCGAATGTGTCTTCTCTTCTAAATCCTACCATGAACAAATGGGCCCAATACCCAGCTCGAAGAAAGCTTAGATAGAGCCCTATCCAATATGTATACTTGGAGCCCTCGGAGATGCACTTGTTAGACCGTCGATGCAACAGAATTGGCCGCAATATAGGAAATTAACAGAGCTGATGGTGTTTCCGTTGATTTCTCGGCTTACACGCTGACGTTCGGAAAACCCTTTTGCAGGTGTATACGACCTGTAGTTACACTAGTCTAAATAGAGAAAATGTTCGGTTTACCCGCTGATGTTTTGAAACCTTTTTTGCAGGTGCATATTAGATTTGTAGTTACACAAGTCTGGATAGAGAAACTGGGCAACAAAAATATAGAAATAGGGTTTCAAAGTGCAGTTTTCACTTCTATCAGCGACCATTGGTGCCATTATTGAACAATGATAGAGGCCTGAATGCAATGGGCTCTATTTACGGCAGAAAAGCACTTCTTATAACTTCAATTTTTCTGATATTACGTTCAATTTCGAGTACTTTTTTATGTTATGAGGGAGAAAAGATCATTAGTTTTAGTAATTAGATACGTTTTTTTCCTATTTGGCCCATTCAGGCCGTGGTTATTCGAGTGACCGATATTAGTTTTTTCTCTCGAGAAAGACCACTCATTATCGCTGTAAGGAATGTGGAGTTGCCCCCTTTAAGTTCAAAAGTGCATCCCTCACTATTGACCGCGGCTTTAAAATTGAAAATTATGAGCTATAGGTAAAACGCAAAAGGTCATATTCTTGTACAGCTTTGAGGAAGGTTTAATGTTTGGAACAGTAAAAGTTATGAAACTGAAATTTCGATTGCACCTAACAATGAGGTGGTTCCTTGAGTGCCATCAAAAATGACTTCACACAACGGCAGTGAGAGGGGGTTTGCGATGTTAATTTTTTTCTTAGAGGGGTCAATGTCACTGTCGAGGGTAGATGCACTTTGGGAGTTGTGTTCCCCATTCTTAAAAGGAGGCATTCATTGCAGCGGTAGCGAGTTTTCCTTTTTCACAAAATAAATATCGGTCACTACAACAACTACGGCCCGGCCCGAATGGCCCAAATCGAAAGAAAATAGGATCTAGTTACTACAACTTAGTAACTTAATGATCTTTACTCCCTCATAACATCGAGTACCCAAAACTCAAAATTGAACGTAATATTGGAGAAAGCTGAAGTTATAAGAAATGCTTTGCCAGTTTTCCCTAGCTCTAAATAGAGGCCGTTGCATTCGGGCCTTTATCGTTGTGAAAAAATGCCACTAGCGCTCGCTGACAGAGGTGAAAAACTGCACTCTGAAACCCCATTTCTATATTTTTGTTGAACATTTTCTTTATTCAGACTAGTGTAACTACAGGTCTAGTATACACCTGCAAGAGGATTTTCGAAACATCAGCGCGTAAGCCGAGAAATTAAGGTAAACACCAACAGCTCTGTGTTAATTTCTTATCTCGAGGCCAATTTTGTTCCGCCGACGGTCTGAAAAGTGCGTCACCAAGGGCTCTAAATATGCGCATTGGATAGGGCTGTATCTAAGCTTCCAATTGAGCGGGGTATTGAGCCCATTTGTTCATGGTAGGCCTCAGAATATGAAAACACATGAAGACACTTTTGACCATGACATAACCTCTTTAATCACAGCTAATCAGTTTCCAGCATAGCAAAGAAGTGCTCATCATTCTGAGATCAGCTTAGCCTATGGGAGGATAATTCTACAGGCCTAGGCAGTAAAGTGCAAAATTAACCATATTATTTTCCCAACAGAGGATAAAAACACTCTAGCATTGTTGCTGTAGTATAAAACAAAGTTTATATGTTGTACAGCACACTTAGGGTAACTGGATTGTACCTGAATAGTTTGGGGCACCGGGTCAACTTTTGACTCATCCGTTTCCTGCTGTTCATCAGACTTGGCATCAGGAAAAAGAAACTAAAGTGAAAAAAACAGACCACTATTATATGACAGGTAGAGACCTGGCTCAGGAGCTATACGTTGCCAACTCGATTGTCGTAGACCCTGACCAGCATTATTAGGTCAAGCTATGCACAGATTTTAGGAAGTATGTCCAGTTATGCGTGTATTGGTTCGCTAATCATGTGACAGGCCACTATACTGACTTATCCATATACAAAGACATCACTTTTAATTTATTCAGTGCATTAAATGTTCGCCCGCTATCACCCATTAGTTGCACTCCCTGCATGCTGAGCCACCAAATACATGTCATGCGCATGGAAACTTGAAGACGACTCCAGGATAAGAA
>Ga0224501_10000565_pt1 | contig 29571 bp, 24 predicted proteins | sample SF_Oct11_sed_USG_4_FD_169105 | JGI IMG/M metagenome (GOLD analysis project Ga0224501, IMG submission 169105) | Sediment microbial communities from San Francisco Bay, California, United States - SF_Oct11_sed_USGS_8_1 | ecosystem: Environmental > Aquatic > Marine > Sediment | place: USA... | reverse complement strand
ACGTGCTCGACGGTTTCAGCGATCGCCCGTTTAACAGTGTCCCGATCAGCTGGATACCTCTCAACTAGCTTTGCTGCAATTTCCTCGACTTCTGCTCCTTCGCCAATTTGCTCCTCGACGAATCCCCGAATCCATCCCACTTCCTGCGCCACATCGAATGGAACAGGAATCTGCTCCCCAACCCAGCTCGGAATCGCCCCAGTCGGATCGTCAACCTCCTTCACAAAGATCTGATCACCATAGACATTCAGAATCTGCCATGGACTCCCACGGATAATAAACTTGACACCAGGCTTGCCATACTCCGCCACAAAAGCCTCATCTAACACCCCCACCGCCCCTTCAGACTTGTCATCCACAACGAGATACTTCTTCTCGGCCGGAATCATAGAGAGATTCTCAAAATAATACTCATACATAGCCTTTGTACTGCGAGGCTTGATCGCCAACTTGTCCTCAAAAGAGACCCACGCAAACCGTGGAAACCTAGAATGCATATAGGTTAGGACCCTCTCTACATCCTCCACCGACAGATCGGCATAGGGAAAAGCCTTCCTGAACAGGTCATAGATCTCATAGAAATACCACCGCCTCTTCTTCATCAATATACCAATAATCTGGTGAGCCAACGCGTCAAAGGGCTTCTTCGGAACGTCCACGGGTTCCAGATTCTCCTCACCGGCCCTGCGGGCGATAGCCATAGCCTCTAAGGTGTCATCGGAGTCCATAGTGATGATAAGGCCTTTGGCCATACGCCCAATTCTGTGTCCGCTCCTGCCCACACGTTGGATGATGCGAGTAACCTGCCTCGGGCTCATGTACTGAATAACCATATCTATTCTCCCCACATCTATGCCTAACTCAAGAGACGAGGTTGCAACAAGCCCCTTCAAATTACCATCCTTCAATCCCCTCTCAGCAGCTATCCTAGAAGGCTTAGCCAAGGACCCGTGATGAATAGAGATCGGAAAGTCTATGTCCCAGACCTTGAATCGGCTGGCCAGAACCTCTGATATCGCACGAGTGTTTGTGAACAAGAGAACAGATTTGTGCTGCTCGATGTACTTGCGAATTATACGAAGACGAGTAGCAACTTCTGGATGAGTGTAGATGGCCGAAGCGAGCTTGTAATCCTCCGGCTGAGGCTGTGGGAAAAGAACCTTCAAACTCATGAGCCGAGCCACCGGAACCCTCACTATTTCAACTTCTCGGCCGTTGCCCACGAGAAACTGGGCTACCTTCTTGGGACTACCGATTGTCGCGGAGAGGCCTATCATTTGGAATTCTTTTCCAGTTATCCACCTCAACCTCTCAAGGGCCAGAGACAATTGGCTTCCCCTCTTGCTGTCCGCCATCTCGTGGACCTCGTCAACGATTACCCATCTAGTTTGTTGCAGGTGTCGGCGCATTATCCTGCCTGGCATGATGGCCTGCAGTGTTTCAGGTGTAGTGATCAACACATCTGGTGGGCTTAGGGCCTGCATTCTGCGTTCTTGGGTTGTGGTGTCGCCGTGTCTAACCGTGAGTTTGATGTCTAGGTTGTTGCACCACCACTCCAACCGCTCCAAGAGATCACGGTTTAGAGCTCTTAATGGTGTAATGTACAGAATTTTGATTCCCAAGGGCATCTCAGGTGTCAGAAGGAGCATATTTAGCACGGGAAGGAATGCTGCCTCAGTCTTTCCTGTGGCTGTTGGTGATATGAGGAGAACATTCTTTCCCTCAAGGATTTTTGGTATGGTCTTCTCCTGTGGTTCGGTTGGTGCCTCGAATCCTCTCTGCTCAATAAGTCTGCGAATCGGCTTAGCCAACACGCTGAAGGCGTTCTTTTGGATTTCTGTCAAACCTAATCTGCCCTTTTGGATCAAGAGAATACAACAGAAGCGTGTGTAAAAGCATTTTGGGAAAACGTAAGGCACTGCGTGCGTGGTCTAATTCATAGGGAGATGTGATGGAGATATCTTCAGACCGTAAGGAAATATGCTGCTGCCAAGGCTATTGCGTCATATACTCCATGCATCAAAGCCGAAGCGGTGGTATTTCCACCTGTGCGTTGCCACACATAACCAAGAACCAAGCTAATAACAAACACTGGAACAATCGCGTACACCGTGTTAAGACCATGAATGAGTGCAAACAAAACAGAAGTAATAAGCAGCCCATTCGTCTTTCCAAACGAGTTTTCAAAACCCCTTTGAACAAAACCTCTAAAAGCCAACTCTTCACAGGGTCCAACCAGAACCAAAGAGAGGATGATCAGAGCAGCCAGCTGAAAAGAGTCTCTGGGCGTCACATACTTATCAAGGAGTTCCGACGTAGGATCGGGACCAAAAGCCATCTCTTCACCGACAGAAATGCCTACACCTGTTAAGAAAAGAGGTATAGCAACAAGCGAAACAATCATCAGGACTTTGAAGCTCGCCCTTTTGAGGCCTAGTTCCTTGAAGCTTGCACGTTTATACCTAGCGAACAGAAGCGTAACTCCTAGAATGATGGCCTCATTGACAGGCAAAGATATGAGTGCAATTGGAAAAGACGGATTCAGGGGATCTATTCTCGTGCCTAGCAATGCCAACGTCACTATAAAAGAACCCGCCAGAATTCCGCCGACCAAGGCAAAATAGCAGGCGAATGCTAAATTTGCCCTCCACTCAAACTGATTTTCCATTCTATTTCCGCCTCAACACCGAGATTATATTCAGCTGACGCGTGGAAATTTAAGACTTATCACGACAGGAACTCCAGTATCTCCCCGCTGAGTTCGTTATTCCCAGCGCCAAATCTTTCTTCCGTAGAAAATCTCCGGCACCATGAGGAAACCCGAAATGGAAACTGGTAGCACCAATGCCCAGTCCGTCAAGGTCAAAGGAAAGGTGTGGAACATAAACTGAAAAACTGGCACGTAGCACAGAGAAACCGTTAACAGACCAGCCCCGACGACGGCGACAACCAGAAACTTATTGGACAGAAACCCTACTTTGAACGCGTTCTGTCTCTCTGAACGGCAATTCCAGACGATAATCAGTTCTCGCATGGTTGCTTGCATGAAAGCCATGGTCTGGGCCTCCTCCAAAGACCGTCCCCACATGAAATACGAAACGTAAAAAACGCCTACGGTTCCGACAAATTGTGTTAAGAAACTGGCAAGTATCGAGGCAAATCTCCCGTGAAGTATTCCCTCATTCGGATCGCGAGGAGGCCGTTTCATCACATCCTCAGTCGGAGGGTCAGCGCTCAAAGCCACAGCAGGAGCTCCATCGGTTACCAAGTTTATCCATAAGATCATGCCCGCCGTGAGGGGCAGAATTACTTTGCCCTCTGGGGTTCTTAAACCAATTAGAGCAAATGTGGCTATGACAAATAACTCGTCGAAATTGCAGCGCATGAGGAAGAACGTGAATTTTCTTATGTTATCGTAGATGCTTCGTCCTCCATCAACGGCGTTGACTATCGTGGCGAAGTTGTCGTCTGCCAGCACCATGTCAGCAGCTTCTCTTGTTACGTCTGTGCCAGTGATGCCCATGGCCACGCCAATATCCGCCTGCTTGAGGGCGGGGGCATCATTCACTCCATCCCCGGTCATAGCCACAATGTGTCCATTTTTCTTCAACGCCCTAACTATGCGAATTTTATGCTCTGGAGAAACTCTGGCATAAACTGATACGTCTTCCACCATCTTCTCGAATTCCTCATCGCCTATCCCATCCAGTTCGGCCCCGGTCAGAACTAGATCGCTTTTGAGCATACCCAACTCCTTTGCTACCGCCATTGCCGTGAGTTTGTGATCTCCAGTGATCATAACTGTCTTTATGCCGGCTTGTTCACACAACCGGTTAGCTTCCCTTGCTTCTTCCCTGGGTGGGTCAATCATCCCCATCAAACCTACGAAAACAAGGGTATTCTCGGTGCTTTCCTCATCAAAATCTTCTAAAGCATTTTCAGGTAACTCTTTGCAGGCCATTCCAAGCACTCGCAAGGCTTCCCTGGCCATCTTTTCATTCATTTCCAAAATTTTCTTCCTTTCTCTTTCGGTCAACTTCTTTGGCGCGGTATCCTTTAAGACATGCGTACATCTTTCTAGAACAACCTCAGGGGCTCCTTTAACATAGGCAAACAGTTGTCCATCCGATGTGTGATGGACGGTTGTCATGTGTTTCCTCTCGGAGGAAAAGGGTATCTCCCTAACCCGCGGATATTTACCTTCTATCTCGCCTTTCCCCATTCCAGCCTTGGCAGCCGCGACAATCAACGCTCCCTCTGTGGGATCTCCAACAATTTTCTGTCCATCATAGTGAGCATTACTGCACAGGGTACCAATCCTTAGCAACAATGCAAGGTCAGAGTCGCCCTCTAGGTTTAGACGAGCACCATTCCTCAAGAAATCTCCTTTAGCGTCGTAACCAACTCCGGTGACCTCAACTATTTCATCATTAACATAGATTTTGCGTACGGTCATTTCGCCTTTGGTAAGAGTGCCAGTTTTATCGGAGCAAATAACGGTGGTGGCTCCCAAGGTTTCAGCCGAGGATAGTTTTCTGATGATGGAGTTGCGTTTTGCCAGTTCTCTCGCGCCCAAGGCAAGAGTTATCGTTACTACGGCGGGTAGCCCCTCTGGAACTGCTGAAACAGCCAGAGAAACCGCTACCATAAAAATATTTGCAACATTTTCCAGGGTGGCCTCTCTGACTAATTCAAGAACGAATATGAGGGCGCAGAGAGCTACAATTATTATTCCCAACTTTTTGGCGAAGCGCGCCAACTTCTGCTTCAGAGGAGTTTCCTCCTCCTCAACAGCCTGGACCATCTCAGCGATTTTCCCAAACTCCGTGCTCATACCTGTGGAGGTTATCACAGCTTTTCCTCTGCCGTAAGTCACGTGGGTGGCCATGAAAACCGAATTTTGTCTATCAGCCACCGGTACCTCTTTGTCGAGAACTCCCGTTGCCTTTCCCACAGGCGTTGATTCACCCGTCAAGACTGCCTCATCAGTCTTCAAATCCGCCACCTCGAGTAGTCGGGCGTCGGCTGGCGTGCGGTCTCCAGTCTCCAAAATGACGATGTCGCCAGGCACAACCTCTCTGGCGGGTATGAGCATCTCTTTCCCTTCTCGCAAGACGCGAGCCTTGGGGGCTGTTAGCTTCTTCATGGCCTCCATTGCCTTCTCTGATCGATACTCTTGAACGAAACCCACTATAGCGTTAAGGATTACAATGGCGCCTATGGTTGATGCGTCTATGATCTCTCCGATTGCGACGGAGATACCGATCGCAATGAGAAGCATGATTACGAAAATGTCCCGAAACTGTCCAAGAAATATCTGGAGAGGTGTTATTCTCTTCCTCTCCACCAGCTCGTTAGGTCCGTATTCTTGCAGTCGGCGTTTAGCCTCCTGCTCACTCAAACCCTTCTCGCTGGCTTGTAGAGCGTCCAGAAGCTTTTCCGTTTCCATAGCATACCATTCAGTCCTCAAGTTGAACCACCCGTTATCACTGATCTCTCTAACTAAACACCTTTGTTTTCAGGTCTGAAGTAACCGTTTTCCTAAACGAAATCTTCCAGTAATATAAACTTTGCAAGGTCACGCGCAATCTAAGTGCAGTTTGAATCTTATATGAAATAAATGCGCCTGCATGAAAGATTAGGTTCTAGTTCTTTCGTGTTTTCAACAGTCTTCTCTTTCTCATCGCCTTTCTGATCCTTTCTTGCGCGATTTCTAGGGCAGCGTCTCGAGGAGTTATCTTTTCTTCTTCAGCCTTCCTTATGACCAATCTTACGTTTCTAACGATTTTTTCTTCAACCATTTCAAACATCCTTCGCGGGTTTTCACCCATGTATTCAGCATAGGATGATATTACACCGCCAGCATTTGCAATAATGTCTGGAACAACCAACACGCTTTTTTCGTGTAGCTTTTCTTCGCCTTCATGTGTAGCAGGAATGTTGGCTGCCTCCACAATGAGCTTCGCTTCAATCTTATCCGCGTTTCTCTCATTAATCACATCTGGAATGGATGCCGGAACAAGTATGTCGACTGGCAACTCAAAAAGTTCTTCATTCTTCAGAACCTGTCCCGGTTCATAGTTAACTACGGATCTGGCTTCCTCCTTCACTTTCTTCAGTTTTTCATAGTCTAATCCATCTGGATTGTATACACATCCTCTACTGTCGCTCACTGCCACAACTTTTGCCCCGAATTCACTGATGTACTTTGCCAAGAAGGAGCCGACGTTCCCGAAGCCGTCGATGGCTATTGTTGCTTCTTTCAGGTAAATGCTGATATGTTCTGCTGCAACTCTCGTTGCGTGGAATACACCATACCCCGTTGATCCGTACTCGTGAGGAATGCCGCACTTCTCGCCGGGTCTAACACACATGTGTGCGGGCTTTCCAGTACAAGACTTTAAAGAGCCATTTGCGAGAGCGTAAGCCGCCATTTCTTGTTCCCCGGTGTTGATGTCTGGAGCTGCGACGTATTGACTTGGAGACACAGGCTTCAATGCTACGGCGAAGGCTTTAACCAGGTCTAATTTCTCCTCTTTCGAGATTTTCTTTGGGTTCGCTATTATGCCTGATTTCGCTCCACCGAAAGGAAGTTCTGCCATGGCACATTTCCAAGTCATGGTTCTTGCAAGTCTGAAGACTTCTTCGACGCTTACCGTAGGTGTCATCCTTATTCCGCCCTTGCCCGGACCTAGAGCAGTGTTGTCAATCACTAGGATTCCCTGCGTTTTGCTTTGAGGATCATAAACTTGTAGAACTTTCTCAGGTCCCCATTGATCAGCAAACTTTTCTATATCAACCATCTCTACGCTAGCCTCCCAACGTCACTTTGAAGAGGATGAGCCTATAAAAAATTTTGATGCTCTTTTCTGTACGAATTTGCGCAGTGTATGCAGCAGAAGGTTGTTTCTTTTCCGTCTACGTTTTCACGATAGCCTCCTTCGTAGACTTTACATCCACAGTGAGCGCAAACTTCAAGGGTAGGCTCAATGGCTATCGAGATTAGGTTGGCGAATCTTTTGAATAGTCTTACACACAGTTCCTTTCCTTCTTTCGTGAGTTCATACATCTTTCTTTCTTTTTGGCCGACTGGTTTGTCTGTATGCGTTACTAGGCCTTTTTGTTCAAGTGCTCTTAGAAAAGGATAGACAAGGCTGGGGCTTACTTCTTTTCCTACGCGCTTTTTGAATTTGCTAAGTATGTGGTATCCGTGAGCTGGACCTTCGTATAGGATGGTGAGTATGTAGAAACGCGAGAAATCGGAGACTAACTCGTCGAGTTCCGAAGCCATTTATTGCACTCCTGTAGATATATCTAATTGAGATATATTTATACGTTGTGCTGTTGCGTATAGTAAGTGATGGTGTGTCGCTGTGGATGTATGCTCTCGCGATCTACATTGACGAGGTTGAACCGTCTAGTGTGAAGAAGAATGACATAGATTTGAGCGTGCCTACGTAAATCACTTTGAGCGTGTCGAAATTGAATGTCCATGTTGCTGTTGTATCACAGTCACATAAATTAAAAAGCCCCCTGGGCAGTAAAGCTGTGCAGAGAACTTTGATGCGAATTAATGTAAAATTAAGAATCTCACTGTAAAGCATGATATTGAGAAAAGTAATATCGTGTAAAAGTATGACTGACTGGATCGCGGTGACACCTGTTGTCTGATATCGAACTTCAGAATCTCTCACCCGACTATTGTGATCACAAGGCTGTTCATCGAAACTGCGCCACCGATGCATCGCATGAAGATATATCTCCTGTCGATATATTTATTAGCCCCGCTTTTCCTAATATATAAGGCGAACTTGAAAATGACCAAAGAAAGAAAGACAATCCGAATTAGCGGAATGCACTGTGCATCATGTGCCCTAAGCATAGAAAAAGCTCTGAAAAAAGAGCCAGGAGTAATCGGTGCCGACGTCAACTTTGCTACTGAAAAAGCTTTGGTGGAATACGAAACTGACAAAGTCAATCTTAAGAAAATAGGTGAAGTGATCGAAGAAACAGGGTATGAGCCTGTCGGAATACAGCCGGGGAGCGAAAAAACTAAAGAAATAAGCCTTAAGATAACAGGAATGACTTGTGCCTCATGTGCAGTAACAATCGAAAATGCTCTTAAAGATTTAGACGGTGTAAAGGCAGCCAGTGTGAACTTCGCAACTGAAAAAGCTGCGGTAGAATATTACTCAGAGCAGACTTCAATTTTGGACTTAAGGAAAGCTGTTGAGGACGCAGGTTATGGCGTAGAGTCAGAAGAGGAGATTGATAGATCAGTTGAAGAGATGAAGAAAGCCCGCATCAGGATGCTTGTGGCGTGGGGTTTCACAATCCCAATAATCGCCTGGATGCTTCCGGAAATGCTGCTTGGCTTGGCATTACCGAGCCCCACAATCTACAATCTAGGCCTCATATTGCTCGCCGTTCCCGTCCTGTTCTGGGCTGGTCTGCCAACAATGCGATCTGCAATAAGGAGAATAGCACACAAGAAAGCGAATATGGACGTTCTTATCATGATGGGAACAACCATAGCTTTCATAACTGGACCACCTGTCTTCTTCACAAGCATTCTCAACTACGCTGGGGTTTCAGCCATGATAATGGCCTTTCACCTTACGGGAAGGTATTTTGAAGCGAAGGCTAAGGGCAGAGCCTCACAGGCTATTAGGCGACTATTGAAGTTGGAGGCGAAGTCTGCCAGGGTTTTGGTGAATGGGGAAGAGAAGGAGGTTTCAATTCAGGAGGTCAAAGTAGGCGACATAATGATTGTCAGACCGGGCGAGAAAATATCGACTGATGGCGTGGTTGTGGAAGGTGAGAGCTCGGTTGACGAATCTATGGCGACTGGAGAGTCCATGCCTGTACAGAAAAAGCCTAAAAATGAAGTCATCGGCGCAACCGTGAATCAAGAGGGATTACTGAAGGTTAAGGCTACAAAAATTGGAAAGGACACTTTTCTATCTCAAGTCATAAAGATGGTTGAAGAAGCCCAAGGCACAAAAGTGCCGATTCAAGAGTTTGCTGACAAAGTTACAGGATACTTCGTGCCCACCGTTTTAATGGTAGCTATGTCCACATTTATTCTATGGATTGCATTTCCCAGTGCAATGTCAACTGTTGCAGAATGGGCTAGTCCCGTATTACCTTGGGTCAACATCAATCTACCAGTTGTAACACTGGCAATCTTCGCGTTGGTCGCAACTCTTGTAATTGCATGTCCATGCGCTCTAGGGTTGGCAACACCAACAGTTCTTATGGTGGGAACAGGTATGGGCGCCGAAAATGGCATTCTAATTCGCAAAGGGGAAGCCATACAAACTCTCAAAGAAATAAAGGTCATTGTCTTCGACAAGACTGGGACCATAACAAAAGGAAAGCCAGCGCTGACGGACATCATAGTGGTTGAAAACCCAGAATTGTCCGAAAAGGAAGTCTTGGAAATTGCAGCAAGCGTTGAAGCAGGATCTGAACACCCGATCGCAAAAGCCATTGTTGAAGCAGCTGATGAAAAGGGCTTTCGACTGTCTAACATTAGAGAGTTTAAAGCCACACGGGGAAAGGGAGTCACCGCAACAATTGGCAGAAAAGAGGTTCAGGTGGGCAACCGTCTTTTCATGAAGGAAGCGGATGTTGACCCGGGTTCAGCTGAAGACAAGTTGAAAAATCTTGAAGATGAAGGAAAAACTGCTGTTCTCGTGGCTGTCGATGGGAAACTTGCCGGAGTATGTGCTGTCGCCGACACATTGAAAGATGATTCTATAGACGCGATTGAAGAGCTCAAAACGTTAGGCTACGAGACGGTAATGCTGACAGGTGACAATCCGAGAACTGCCAATGCCATCGCAAGAAAAGTAGGCATCACGCGAGTGCTCGCAGAGGTTCTACCCGACCAAAAAGTTGAGGAAATTCGTCGGCTACAAGACGAGGTTGGAATGGTTGCGATGGTGGGAGACGGCATCAACGATGCACCAGCACTTACGCAAGCAAACATCGGCATAGCAATAGGTACGGGTACAGACATTGCAATAGAAGCAGGTGACGTCATATTGGTGAGGGGAGACCTTTCAAGTGTGGTTAGCGCTATAAAACTTTCTAAAGCAACTTTTCGGAAGATAAAGCAAAACCTATTTTGGGCATTCATCTACAATACAGTAGCTATACCCGTTGCGATTTTCGGACTGCTACATCCTGTAATCGCCGAGGCGGCTATGGCTACTAGCTCGGTGTCGGTAGTTACTAACGCCAACTTGCTGAGAAGAGTGAAAATCGGCTCTTCCTGACAGGCATAGCTTGAAGAAGTCGTAAGTGGGATGCTAGCAAATGGGAACGAGGCGAAATACAAGAGGGGGGCAAAAAGGCCGAACTCGTTGTTGTCCTGCGTCAATTAAGAGGAATTTGGATCATGACGGAATAGGGAGGTGAGAAATCATGGCGAAGGATCCTGTCTGTGGGATGGAAGTGGACGAGAAAAAAGCAAAGTACAAGACGGTACATATGGGAAAAACCTACTACTTCTGCGCCGCTGGATGCAAAAAGGCATTCGAAAAAAATCCCCACAAATACATGAAGATGTAAATATGGAAAATCGTAGCATGAAGGAAGCCGAAACATAAAACATAAACGTTCATTGGAAAGAACAGTGACAATGGCATCTGACGCACACGCGCGCTGCTACGTTGAAATATTTAAATAGAATCTGGTTCAAAACGGCTTGAGGACTTGATTTGCCAATAGACAAGCAAGAGTTCGCTATGATGATAGAAAGGCAGATTGAGAATGAGAAAAGAGCCGTGACGCTTCTACAGAGTTCAATGAAAAAGACAGATAACACGGTTATTCAGCTAATGTTAAATAAGCTTGCCATAGACTCAACTAAGCATGAAATAATGCTAACGACCATTTTGCAATTGTTAAAATCTTCTCCAGAAGAACAATTTAGATACGAAGGCGAAGAATTCCGTAAAGTCATTGACAAGCATGTTGAGATTGAACGTAAAATGCTTGAGGATTTCGAGAGAATTGTCGGTAAGACAGAGGATAATCGCATAAGGTTCATTCTTCAAGACATAATCAGCGACGAGAATAAGCATCATGCAATAATGAAGCGTGTGCATGAGCTTATTTGTGAAGGGGAGAAGGTTCAAGATCAAAAATGGTGGGATTTTCTGTTCAGATACTCTCGCCTAACCGGATAAACTCCAGACAGCGTGCGTACGTCTATTGAAAAGGCTGCAATTAACACCACGTTTAATCATGTGTCTTATGGGATTCAGCTACATAGCTTCTTCTTCAGTGATTGCCCCGATTCTGTCGATTTACGTGAAAGACTTCATAAAGGCACCTATCGAAATGGTTGGTTTGGTGACCGCCATGTTTTTTGTCGCTTCTTCTTTAGCAAAGATTTCTTTAGGCGTCTTTGCGGGGGGCAAAAAGACAATAACTCTTATGCTGCTTGCTTTTTTGATTCTTTCCGTCTGCCCAGCACTCTACCCTCTAACTGAGAGTATCATCCTGCTAATTGTCTTGCGTGTTGTGCATGGTTTTGCGTTTTCCTTCATCGGAACGGCGTCCCTGATCTTGGCTGCTTTGACGATTTCAAGTGCTGAGAGGGATAGAGGTGTTGGCACCTACACCGCGTCGTTAAGTCTCGGTTTATTGGCTGGGCCCGCAATCACTACTTTTTCTATTCCTTTGTTTGGTGTCTCAAACACGTTTTATTTTGCCAGTTTGGTGGGCTTTATTGGAATTCTTGCGGCTTTTTTTCTCTATAGGAAGATTTCCTCGATTGAGAGAGATTGGCAGATCATTGGTGTCGCTGTGGATAGAGAACCCCTCAGAAGCAAGATTTCAGCTATCCTGTGGAACAGGATGTTTGGCACGGCTTTTGTCGGAACTTTTGCTTTCTTTGTTCTTTTCGGAGTGATTCTAGCCTATGCTCCGCTTTACGCAAAAGGGAAATATGAGTTCAGCAATGAGCTTGTTTCTGTGCTTTTCCTCTTGTACTATACTGCCACTACAATTACTCGTCTTTCGGTGGGGAGAATAGCGGGAAAAGTAAGCAAACCAGTACTTATGATTCTGAGCACAGCGTTGGCAGGGTTATTTTCTTTCGCCCTAGCGATCTCTGTAGATAGTTTCGCTTTTGCGGGAATTTTCGCCTTAATTGGCGCTGTTCATGGCGTAATCTTTCCCATAGGCTCTATGCTAATTGCGGAGCACATCCAGCCTTCCAGAAACATACTCGCCAACTCACTTTACATGATGGGAATAGACATCGGACAGGGAATTGCGCCATTGATTACGGCAGGCATGGTTATTCAATATGGGCTGGAATACAGTTTCATAGCACCAGCAGCAATATCAGTAGCAGCAACGTTGTTACTCCTTTGGCTAAGCACGCATAAATCGCCTTAGCGGCATCTCTAACTAGTCTTTCTTAAACCTGCTACGTTACAAAATAACCTGCTATTACCTAACTTCGCAAAAATGCAAAGCCTTTTCCAACAATAATAAGAAAAGTTTAATTGTTTCCAGAATAAGCAATCCAGTAGAAGGCGGAAACATGGTTAGAATTGTAGTTGATTATGCCAAATGCGTCGGAAATGGTCATAAAATCTGCGTGGAAATATGTCCCGCTTCAGTTTTTCGCAATGAGAAGTCGGCAAAACCGAAGGTTGTGAATGAAGAAAGCTGTACCTTATGCAGAGTATGCGAAGTGAATTGTCCAAGCCAAGCCATAAAGATTTTAGCCTAATTCTCTAAAATTCGCAGTAGTTCGCCCTTGCTGTTTCTTATTTCTACCCTCAAATTTTCATTAGTTAGTCTCGTGGCACACTTTATGCACGGGTCGTAGGCTCGTATCACCATCTCTATTCTATTCAAGAGTCCTGGCTTGATTTCGCCATGTTGTATGAACTCCATTGCAGCATCCTTAACGTTGAGGTTTATAGCCGCGTTGTTCACCTGGGTCGGTATTATCAACTTCATACTTTTCAACCGTCCATTTCTAGTTAGGGTGTATTCGTGAGCAAGTGTTCCCCGAGGAGCTTCAACAACCCCGATACCTCTGCCGCGCCTAGGCTTAACCTCCACCCTGGTGTCTGTGCGGGTCAAGCGTTCATCCGCCAAAAGCTCTTTTGCCCTTTCACATGCGTACATGAGGTCTATGAGGCGAGCATAGTCGAAAAGCAGAGTGGCGTGTGCTGGGCTTCCAAATTTTCTCCTAAACTCCCTCAACTCTCTGTTGGCATGCTCAGTATTCGCCCGACTGTTTACGTTCATTCTTGCCGTTGGACCGACTTGAACTATTCCTTTCGGCCATCCCAAACCTTTTAAGTAGGCGAATTTTGCGTACGTCCATTCATAGGTTTTCTCTTCAAGGTATTTCATAAAATCTTGGGCGATAAATTCTGAGAGCGTTTTGCCCTCTGGATTTATGATGCGGATCTTTCCGTTATGGAATTCTAGCGCCTCGTCTTTCGTTAAAGACATGTAATGAGTTTTGTAGTCTCCAGCTTTCCTGAACTCCTCCCAATTTTTGTCGAAAAGTTCCTTTCCGAGTGTGAAGGCTTCCCTCGTGATTGCGCAGGCGTTTTTCGCTTCCTTGAGCAATTTTTCCCGTTCCCGCTCTTTGAGTGGGCTGATTAGGCCACCAGGTATCGTGGAGACGATGTGAACTTCGCGTTTACCAATAACCCTTAAGATGCGGGCTCCAAAGCTTCTGAGTGCTATGGCTTTTTTCCCTATGTCTGGTTGTTCTTGCATAATTTGGAAGATATTTCTCTTTGAAGGATCTTCTTCTGCGGTGAACCAGAAGTCAGGGAGAGTTAGGAAAAAGAAGACCAGAGAATGGTTGCTGATTATTTGTCCCATGAGTAGGAGTTCGCGGAGTTTTCTCGCCGTTTCTGTTATCTCTGTTCTGTATATGCTTTCTATGGCCTTGACAGATGCTATGATATGGGCGGTTGAGCATACGCCGCATATTCTTGAAATTATGAAGGGAAGCCTTTCTGCTTCCATTCCCCTCAGAAAGTAGTCGAAACCGCGGATTTCTGTAGCATAGAAGTGGGCGTCTGAAACGTTTCCAATTTCATCGAGAAGTATTATGACTTTTCCGTGCCCCTCAATCCTTGTTGTCGGAGAGATAGTTATCTCCCTTTTTTGACTCAAATGACTCTCTCCCTCGCTTTGAAGCGTTCAAATTTTGAGAAAATGAAAGTGTGGAAGATGAATGGGTTGCGATACAGCTCGTCCTTCACCTTTTCCTCCGGAATACTTGTTCTTTTCGATATTACTTTGACAAAGAAAGCGTACATGTCTCTTGACCTGAACATCAGCGAGTCCGCTGGGCCTCTGCATCCGAAGCATGTGAATCCCGCTCTTGGGCATGGTGCTCCGCAGCCATCGCGAGTGAGGGATCCCAAGCAAACGAAGCCTTGACTTACTAGGCATAATTTTGGATCAGCCTTTTTCTCGTATATTCCGTGAAGGCGGTCGAGCTTTGCTGGAATTATTTTCCTGTTGCATTCTGTGCAGACAACGCTTCGATGGCGAATAGGTGCTTTTCCGCTTAGAATGCTTTTCAAGGAGTGAACTATTAGTAAGGGCATAGGCGGGCATCCCGGAACATAATAATCAACGTCGACAAAGTTGCATATTGGATACATCAAGTCTTCTAATTCTGGAAGCCTGCTTGAATCGAGAACACCATATTCTTTCTCTAAGAGTTTCTTTAGAGAAAGTATGTTGCCTAGGCTTGTTACTCCGCCATGTGTTGCGCAGATTCCCAATGCTACAAGAATTCTGGATTTAGCTCGCACCTCCCTGATCAGTTTCTCATCTTCCTTAGTTCTAACTCCGCCCTCCACTATTGCCAAGTCAACTTGTGGAATCTCCCTCAAGTCTATAAATGTGGGTGAATAAACTATTTCAAAATCCCCTGAAAGAATCGCCATTAAAGCCTCGCCAGCATTCAAAAGGGAGGATACGCATCCCGCACAGCACGTCAAAGAAATTATGTTGACTTTCAAGAATCTGCCACTCTCATTTCTTCAGACATGCCATAATTTCTTTATGAATTATCTCAACGTTGATTCTTCTGTGCATGTGTAAACATAAAGAATTTCATACTATTAACACTTAGACTGATACTATGAACACATATAGTTGAATGCGGGAAAAACTTATGGCAATGGCGAACTTGAAGGTCATGACAAGGAGAACTGTTTCGGTGGATAATTACCTTAATGGATTGACAGCGCCTTTCCAAAACAAGTTTTCAGAAAGAAAAAGAACTTACAAACTAGATGAAGAAGCAGTTCACAAGCTAAAGGACTACGCGAAAGATATGGTAATCGTCGTTTTTTCGTCATGCAAACCAAAACAGGCACATTGGCAGCACAGTCTTTACACCATTCAGCCGAAAAAAACCGGCATGAAGGTAAGAGTTTTTGGATGTCTCAAAACAGACCCTTCAAACCCCGAGGAAAGATGGCGAATCCCACCGTCTCCCCCAGAAGTAGAGACATTTAACGTTCACTAATCTCCTCACATAATCATATTTGAAAAGCGATGAAAGCAGTTGGGAACAATCATTGAAAACCCAACCCTCGCAAACACGCTAGAAGAAGAGATACTTCAACTAATTCAGCAGGAATAAGCATGCTACCCAAACGCTTTTCTCTTCAAAATGACAAACACGCGCAATGTTTGAAACCCCAAATTCAACTCTGCTGCCTGTCTGGATGCGGTTAGTTTGCAAGAAAGAAGTGCTGGCGGAACGGAGTTAAGATACACAATTGATACAGAGCTTTCCATAGGAAACTTGGAGTTTCTCCCAGAGTATTTGAGACGCCACTACCTGCTTCAACACGAGAAATACCGAGCTTTCAGAAATGTACGTGTTGTCACTGAAGACGGAAGAGACAGTATTGCCTACAGAGTTTTGGTTCCCGAAACAAGTCAGTATGTGGGAGTCACTGTTGATGCAAGTATCCCAATAGGAGTAGAGATGAAACTGAGCGATCCTAGCATTCCAAAATCTCTTTTGGATCAACTCTACGAAGATCTGTTTCTTATAGTCCAGCTGTTTGAAGAGGAAGTGCGCAAAACGACTTTGTACCTTGCTTTCATGCCCGGAGAAAGGATGGTTCCTAAAAGGGAGAAAATGGGGTTGCTTGCTAGAATCCTCACAGACTCGATGTTGCCCCTTTACATCGCTTTAATGGCTCTGACCTTTGTGTTTTTCTGGATATTTGGCGGATTGGCGCCCTTAATCTTTGTCGGTGTCTCGTTTGTGTTGGCTCTCTTTTCTGGAAGGCTGATAGCCCGAAGTGGAGATTGGAAAATCACTATAGACCGACCTGAAATGCAACTCCTACAATATCATTTTTCACCTGAGGAGTTCGAAGAGTTCCGCAAGAAACATGCTATGAAAATCCCTGAAATAAGAAAAGGAATCTATGAGGCAACCCTCGCCGCTGACAAGCCTATCGACTGCGAGACGGCTGGAAAGGTCTTCTCAGACTATGGCATAGATTGTGAACCCGAGGATTTCTCCGTAAAGAAGGTCAACCTATTCGAGATTGTGGAAAAGGCATCCAATAGTTTCGGTCTCCCTATGCCAGAAATCGTGGTGGCAAACACCATCATTCCGAACGCTGCGGCTGCTGGCCCCAGCCCTAGGCTGGGAACAATAATGGTTACGACGGGGATTATGACGCAACTTGAGGAAGACGAGTTGTTAAGCGTAGTCGGCCACGAGATAAGCCATCTTAAGAACCACGATCCCTTTGTGATGTTCTCTTTGTCTAGCCTAGAATATTTGCTTCGGTTCTACATTTTCTGGCCATACCTGTTCTTCTTCGGTTTCTATTCCTATTGGCTCTATTTCATGGTGGCGATATGGCTCATCTACCTCTTCGGAAAGTTCTTGGAAGGCAGGGCCGACTTGGACTCAGCTAAAATGATTGGACAGCCTAAGGTGATGGCAGAGGCTCTTAGGAAGATCGCCTTCAGAAGACTTTTTCCTCTGTATAAGCGGGAGCCCGCTTTTCGAGGTTACCGCAGGTCTGAGTGGCTTCAGTTTGACCCTCATCCTCCTGCGTACTTTAGAATCGCTCGACTAGAAGGCCTCCAAGAACCAGAAAGAATCGAACACACATTTTTCAAATCCATCAAAGACTCCCTCAAAGGCTTTCTACGAGCATAATATTTACGTTCAGTCATCTTCGGAAGCACCTCTCACTGAGAATTCAAGCGCATGTTTGCTTCACTGGAACTGGCCCTCCTTTGAAGGATCAAGAAATGATTAAGATTACAAATCGAAGATCGGGTTCAGATCGATCTGGAGATGGTTTAATGCTGAAGAATTTCATCTCATCTCTCAAAGGGAAAAGATTGAATGATTATGTTATCCACGTTGACAATGTTTCCCAAGGACGGTTCGTGGAAGAAATCAACTTCGAATTGTACTTGAAAACCACTGGTGTAGAGACTTCTGAAAACCCAGCGGTCAAGGGAAAATATTTTCTGGGTAGGGGAGAATTCTACAAGCCTTGGTTGGAAATATACTACGACAATCGCGTGATATTCAAATCCTCCAAGATCGTAGACCTTTCTGAGGAAAGATTAGATGCGAAGTTGTTCAAGCATCTATCCGACCTTCTTCCTCCAAGCTCACATATCATGGTGGTTTACCTAAACCACGAAGAAACGAGGAAGGGCTTGGAGCATGGTGTTCCCGCCCCCGCTACTACCCTCGGATATCTTCTATGGAAATCAGGATGCACTTGGTTCAAGGACTGGTATTTTGCTGAAGGTTTTTTGGAGGGAGATATAAAACTTCAGGGCAACAAGCCCTTGAACGAGGAAAACCGAAGAAACGATTTGGCTGAGATTCGTAGAGAGATAACTGAATTCTTGAAGGAAGAGAAGAGGACGGAAAAGCTTTTTGTAGATGCTAGAAAAAGGGCTGAGGGCGTCTTGAAAGATATAGCAGGAATGCTAGGGGAAAGCGAGATCCATCAGGCCAGAAAACGTGCGGCTCAAAAGCAAGAAGTCCAAACTGATGCGTAATAGATGGTAGCCCGGGGGAGATTCGAACTCCCGTCGGCGGGTTTCCCAAGAGGCGAAACTGGATGAGTTTCCTCTTCCAGAGCCCGCTATGCTTAACCGCTACACTCGGCGGAAAGGATTCCATCCCGTTCCTCCACCGGGCTATTCCGGGCTGACTAAGGATGAGGTTTGCTCTAATAAATCTCTTATCAATATTTGACGCCCAAACTCAATTGACTGAAAGCTCATTTTCCATTCATTTCTACAAGTTGGCGAGTGTGCACTGGGTAATGAGATGACTTCAGTAAAACTCTCAACTGATGCAAAATCCATTAGACAAAATCGCAACATTTATATATTAAAACATTTCCATTGTGTTAAACACGGCGGCCAGATGGACATTTCTAATCCAAAACTGATGAAGAACCAGCGGTTTTGACGGTTTTCCGGCCTCCAATTCCCTCGAGGGGAAGTTATGGAAAGAAGAGAGGTGCGGCAGAAGCAGGCGTCAAAGGACAGCTGTCCCGAATGTGGCAGCGCAAAGCTTGTTCACGATTATGAGACAGGTGAAACCGTCTGTGGGGCTTGCGGATTGGTCATTCGTGAGCAGATGATGGATAAGGGGCCGGAGTGGCGAGCTTTTACGCAGGAGGAGAAGGCGTCTAGGAGCCGTGTGGGGGTTCCCACCTCCTATTCTGTGCATGATAAGGGATTGTCGACGGCTATTGGTCGGGTTGATCGGGATGCCTTTGGGCGCAAGCTTCCCCTCTCTACACGTCTTCAGATGTGGCGGCTGAGAAAATGGCAGATCAGATCACGGGTTCATTCATCTGTGGATCGAAATTTGGCTCAGGCCATGGCTGAGCTCGACCGTCTCTCAGACAAAGCCTATATTCCCAGCTCGGTGAAAGAGAAAGCTGCCGTGATATATCGTAAAGCCCTCGATAAGGGTTTGGTGCGCGGAAGGTCTATAGCTGCTATTGCCGCCGCCTCACTCTACGCTGCTTGTCGCAGCACGGAAACGCCGAGGAGCCTCCGTGAGATATCTGAGGCCAGTCTTGTAGACAAGAAGGATGTTGCTAGATGCTACAGGCTCCTGATTAGGGAACTTGATATTCAAATGCCCATCGCTGATCCCCTTACCTATGTTTCTAAGATTGCGGAGAGAACAGGTATCTCAGGTCAGACTCAAGGGGCTGCAATCAAGATTCTGCGTGAGGCTAAGCAAAAACATGCTGCCTCTGGGAAGGATCCCATGGGCCTCGCGGCCGCCGCTTTGTATATAGCTTGTCTGCAGAACGATGAAAAGAAGACGCAGAAAGACATTGCTGAGGCGGGGGGCGTGACTGAGGTTACAGTTAGGAATCGTTACAAGAGTCTTAAGAGGCGACTGGGACTCGAATTGCCAGATTGATAGTCTGCCGTTTGTGCCAGTTCAGTGTCTGGATTATTCTTCCTCTTTAGAAGCTCCTTCTTCAACTTCCATTACTATTGGACCCTTGTAGCCGCAGCTCTCACATATATACTGCTCTGGGGTTAGCCAGATGTCAAACCTGCTTGAGAGTCGGAGTTCGGAGCTGCCGCATCTGGGACAAAGCTTTTTGACTGCTCCTCCTCTTTTCAGGCCCTTCAGTACGTCACGCATGTTTTGGAGTATGCCCATGCTCTTGCTCCGTGAACCTACTGTAGCTCTACGTTTCTCTCTGGATATCCTAGTTGAATGAGGTATGAATGCACTGTGTCTCGGTGGTCACCCTGTAGGATGATTTGGCTGTTTTTGGCTGTTCCTCCACAAGCGCACACAGCTTTGAGTTTTTTCGACAGTTGTACAAGGTTGGTGTCCTTGTCGTTGAGGCCTTCGATTATGGTTACGGCTCGACCCCATTTGCGTGTTTCTAAGCGCACTCTAATTCTCTGTTGTTCCTTGCTTATGTCTCCACAGACACAAATATCTCGTGGAAGTCCACATATTGGACAGATTTCCGCCATGTCGCTCACTCTATCATTTGTTTGGGGGCTATTTAAGATTTTCAACGCCAGTCGCCTATGCAAATTCAGATGGAAATTAGTTCCACAAAATTAAAATTCTCAAAGACTAGTAACTGTAGTTACCGAGAAAGAAAGGAGAAGAAAGAATTGAAAAAGACAACAATAGTTTTGATCTTAGCGCTACTTGTGTTCGCAACGATTCCGATAGTGACGTCATCGACTGAGCCTAGTTTTGACCTTCCCTTCGATGTAATGATGTTCAGAGAAGAGCTTGATTGCGAGTTGGAAACAGGGTCGCTGATAGCGAGTGAAAGCCTTTCTGAGGCGACACCTTTCTGGGTTGACATGGTTGATGCGGATGTCCGTGAGGACGGTGAAGGCGTATTCGTGGCTGTTCTAGACACCGGCTTGTTGGAAATGTGGCCATATTTCTTCTCTCAAGCAAACATTGCATGGGAGTTGGGCAAAGGTTTCACTCATGACATCTGGTGGAACCCTAGTGGCTACTTTGAGTTCGGTCCACTTGATGACACAAGAGGATTCATAACTAAGCCCTTTGAGGGGTCTGGCCACGGCACGCATGTAACAAGCACAATTGTTGGCTACAACTATGCTGACCTATTCTGGGTCAGAGGAGTTGCCCCCAAAGCAACGATAATTCCGGTGCTGGTCTTAGATGCTTGGCTAGTTCCTTATCCAGGAGGAACTGCCTTCTTCCGAGGTGGCACTGACGAAATGGTCTCAGCCGGCATCTATTACGTAACCGAGTTGGCTGAGGAGCTAGATGGCCCTGTGATCATCAGCATGAGTCTAGGTGGGGACGAACCATCACCAATGATTGAGGAAGCAATAGACTATGCTATCAAAAAAGGTGTGATAGTGGTTGTGGCCGCTGGTAACGTGGGCTACGCAGGAATGGACTGGCCAGGAGCATATCCACAAGTCATATCCTGCGCCATGGCCGGGTGGACAGAACAGTTCCTGCAATATCCCGGGACAAGATGGTGGAAAGACAATGATGTGCCTGAGAAACTAAATACACCTGACTACTACGGAAACAACTGGCACCTCTTCCTCGACGACCTCAGCTCAAGACCAAACAAAGACCTTGGACAGAAAAAATGGCATTTGGATGTCGCGACGCCAGGCTCTGCCATTCTAGGGCCATACAAGCCTTATCTCAGCCCTGTCATCGGCTACTATTACGTCTGGGGCACAAGCATGGCGACACCCCACGTCTCAGGAATGGCCGCCTTGGTGCTAGAATCATATCCATCCTTCGGCCAAGCAACTATGGAAGCGATCCTTAAGAACGCAGCAAATGTTCTTCCGGTACCATCTGATGGCTCTTGGGCATACGATCCATGGTATGGAGTATACCACTTCGAATGGTTTGGCATTGACTGGGGAAGCGGCTTCCTCCAAGCGGATACTGCACTATTCGTCGCCTGGACACGTTCACGGGCTCGCACCTTGAACGGCGCTGGAAAAAGCCAAATAGATATTCTAAGTTAGAAGAATATATCTCCTCAATCCTCCCCTCTTTTTTTTTGTTGGGTGTCATAAAGCTTTGAATGCAGCATGATTTTTCCATAGGAGAATATGCTGGAAATCCGAAGCTTAATGTGGCACTTCATCAACTTTCATAGTTCAGAGACTTCTGGAACTCGGTGTAGGGTGAGAATGGGCTACGAAGAAGTGTGGACAGTGCTAGCTGATCTACTCACTGAAGTTCGCAAGAAAGGAGAAGCAATCCCAGCTGGCGTGATGAAGGACCTACACTCTGCCAAGACGATGATACACATTCTTAGAGCTGACCCCACACACATCGAAAACATCCCAAGAATCGAGACTTATCTAGAGAATGTCGAATTCTGCCTAATCTCAACGGCACAAGAAAGAGTCGGAACAGAGTACGCTGAGCAGTGGATGAAGAAACTTCAAGAGGCTAGAAAAAGAGTTCCTGAAAGAGAGGAAACCGCCCCCAGATTCGTTCGTGGAATTCCACGAGGTAAACGTTGGGTCAGAGTTCAGGTTTCGGAAGATACACCGCAGAAGGATATAGAACTATTAGCTGAAGAAAACGGACTCTCCTTTAAGATGCAAGATGACGGGTATATGCTCGTCTATGGCAAGAATAAGAATGTGAAATCTTTTGTCAAGAAATTGGCTGAGAAGGTTCGAAGCCCTAGAAAACTCTGAAAAATCCTTCTTAGTGTCAATTGCGGAACAGCAGAAGCATATTTCCCAGAGATATTTCTAATTTATAGAATAATTTTATAGAAAGATTTGCAATAGGCGTGATATTTCCCTCTAGCCCAAAAGAGAAGGCGAGCTTGCCAAAATGCCGTACATTAACAAAATTGAACTTAAAGGCTTTAAATCCTTCGGCCCAAAAACCGCTAGAATCACACTGGATAAAGGCTTCACTGTGCTGACTGGACCGAATGGAAGCGGGAAAACCAACATTGTGGATGCTGTTCTCTTCGGATTAGGAGAGCTGAGTGCCAGAAGGCTCCGCGCCGAGAATTTTTCAAAACTCTCATTCCATGGCTCTCCCGGCGCGGGGATAAGCAAGACAAAAGCCGCCAAAGTCACAATTCAGTTCGACAACAATGATAACCGCATACCAGTTGACACGAGAACCATAACAATTTCTCGCGAAGCCCACGACGACGGCCACAGCGTATATCGGCTGAACGGAAGGAGAATTTCAAGATCTCACATCATCGATTTACTCTCATTAGCCGGAATCAGCTCCACAGGGCACAACGTTGTTGTGCAGGGAACAATAACTCGCATGGCGGAAATCTCCTCTCACGAGCGAAGAAAGATGATAGAAGACCTGGTCGGTATCGCCCAGTATGACACCGAAAAGGCTGAAGCTGAAGAGAAACTTCGAGCAGCCGAAATATCTATCCGAACCGCCATGGGCCGAATAGACGAGGTGCAGAGAAGAGTCGACGATCTGGAGCGGCAACGCAACGAGCTTCTCCGATACAACTTCATTCAGAACGAGATCAGGCGATTTGAAGCCTTGAAAACTTCCTACGAGACGCTAGAGTTTGAAAGAAGAATCAAGGGACTATCGTCGAGAGTTGAAGAGGCTGGAGGCAAGGTTGAGAAACTGAAGACCGCAAGAGAACAGCTCAGGTCTGAACGTCACGGAATCGAGACGGAATGGCGGAGGCTCAGCTCAGAGATAGTTGAAGAAAGCGGAACAAAGGTTTTTGAAGTTCAGGTTAAGATAGGCGACATAAAATCGACATTAACCGAATTGGCAACAAAAATAGATGCAGAAACTGTGAGTCTTGAGGGACTAAAGAAGGTTAGAGATAATAATACCCAACAGCTTGATGCAATGGAGAATGAAATTCAGGAAAGCTGGAAGAAAATCAGAAAACTGAGGAGAGAGCGCAATCAAATATCTAAAGAAATCGCAACCAGGCAATCCCAACACGGCGATATCTCAAGTCGAGCCGCGGAGTTACGAGAGAATTTAGGACAAAACAGCAAAAAAATCCGGGAACTCGAACAACAATCAGACAAGCTCTCTCGAAATCTGGTATCGCTTCGAGGTGGGCATGCCAAAAGCAAAGCCCGTGCTAGGGTTCTCAAACTTAGGCTGAGCGGTCTAGATGCTAGAAAAGAAAGGTTTGCATCTAACCTGAACGAGCTAAGAAAATCTCTCAGCGACCTCAAAGAAGTGCAAAAAGAACAAGAAGACCGACTAAAGAATCTACAAAGAACTCTAGACCGAAAAGCTACGCAGAAGGAATCTGTGCAAGGGGAACTCGTTAAGGCCGAGAAGATCGCCGAATCCGCCCGCGAGGCGGTCGTGGAATTTGCCACTCAACGAGAGCTAGCGGAACAGGTTGGAAGGGAAGAAAAGGCCTTGAGAAACATAGAGGAACTCTCAGAGCTTGGGGTGCTCTCTGGTGTTCATGGACGATTAAGGGATCTCATTAAGGTGGAAAGTGGCTATGAAGAGGCAATAGAAGTTGCAGCAGCGGGTTGGCTGGATTCCGTTGTCGTTCGGGATTTTGATGCCGCCTTTGCATGTACTGAAACGTTAAAGCGCATGAAACTTGGTAGAGCTAAGATAATTCCTATCCGTGAACTATCCGATGTCAGGTCTGTTAGACCTCCAAAGGCTGGAGGAGTACGAAAAGTTGCTTCCGCTCTTGTGAAGTGTGCAAAACAACATACGCCTGCTGTGGCCTTTGTATTCGGAGACACTGTAATAACAGAGGATGATAAGACAGCTTTCACCATCTCACGTGGCGGCTACCGCGCTGTCACAACCGATGGAGACCTTTATGAGGCTGGAGGAGGATTAGAAAGCGGCTACTACCGAGCTCCAATAGATTTTTCCTCAATCATCCCAAGCGAATCTGCCATCAAAAGCCTAGATCAGGCGGTAAAAGCTCTTCAAGACCACCTAGAGAAGCAGGGAAGCGATCTAGTCACATTTGAAGAAGAAATCGATGATACACGGGTAGAAATCGCTCGACTATCTGAAGCTATCACAACTCTTGGAAGCGAGATTGAGCGAATACGCAGAGGCATCAACTATACCAAGCAAAACGTCAGGCGTGTCGATAGGCATATTCAAAACGTTCAGAAGCGAATGGAAGATGAAAAGACAGAGATAGGCGTTCAGAAGGCGCAACATAAGACTACGCAGAAAAAAATTCACAGATTACGTGAAGAATTGGCTGAGATGCGGCGAAAGGTCGATCTATCTCGGATTCAAGAGATGGAGCTTCAACGGGAGACGCTAGGAGACAAAATAATAGAGTTACGGCAGAGTCTTGGCAGTGTAGACACTGACCTTTCAACCCTTCAATCAAAGCTGGAGAACGTCCTCAAAGTCGGCTCAAACAACATCAAGATTCAGCTAAGAAAGATAAAAAAGCAGATTTCAACCATGGAGACTGATGTTGAAGAGGCCATAAAGCAAAAAAGGCAATTGGAAGAGGAACTCCTAGAACTTGAGAAAACAAAGGAAACGCTGTCGGAATCCGTTTTAACTGCAAGAGAAGACGCAAGGAGATTTTCGTCCCAAATCGATGGCATCGACGAAAGGCTGCAAAAAATAGATGCCAAGTGCGAGCGGGCAGATCGCTTCTTCAACGAACTCCAACTAAAACGCCAGACCCTTCAATTGAAGCTGGATCAGCACAGGGTTCAATTGGCAGAACTTGGCTATGAAGAACCTTTTGAGGTTACCTCCGAGCAACTTGGATTGGCAGAGTCGTCGCTCAAACTGATGCAGATGGAGCTGGAGAGACTTGGAGCGGTCAACCAACTAGCCTTCTCACATTATACCGAACAAATATCACGATACAAGGAACTGTCCCTGCGCACGAATGCGCTGGAGCAGGAAGAACAAGCAATTCTGTCCTTTATGGATGAAATAGACAGGAAAAAGCGAACGGTTTTCATGGAAGCCTTCAGCCAAATGGACGAAAATCTGAGCAGATACTTCTCCAAGCTTACGGGCGGCGGAGATGTCAGCCTAAAACTGGAAAAGCCTGACGACCCATTCTCTGGCGGTATAGATATGGTTGTGCAATTCCCAGACAAACCCCCCATCCTAGTTAGCGGCGCCAGCAGTGGAGAGAGATCCGTGGCAGCGGTTGCATTCATCTTCGCTCTGCAAGACTGCACGCCCGCAGCCTTTTACCTTCTGGACGAAATTGACGCCCACATGGACGCTTTTCATGTGACAAAGCTTGGGGCGCTTTTGGCTGAAGAGTCAACGAAATCTCAGTTCATGGTTGTCACTCTGAAGCCTGAGATGGTAAGCAAGGCTGAGAAGGTATATGGTGTTTATGAGCGCAATGGAGTTTCACATGTGATTTCCGCCCCATTCAAGGAGGTTGCGTAATGTCTTCGACCGTCCAGAAGCCCTTCTATTTCCAACCTCCATGGAACATACTCTTCGAACTTCACAAAATACAGAAAATACTTCCGTGGGATGTCAACATTTCCTTTCTTTTAGCATCGTTCCTAGATGAGATGGAGAAAAGAGGTGAAATCGACTTTAGGGCCTCAGGCATGGCGCTTGACTCCTCAGCCACGATATACCTTATGAAATCCAAGCTTCTTCTGAAACTTGAGGAACCTCCTCCCACCCAAAAACCGTCGCCAGATTTTCTTCCCCCTCCCTTACTGATTCCCCTCCGTTACGAGCTGACGTCCACAACAATCCAGCACCTGTTGACTGTGTTGGAGGAGGCGTTGAAAAGTGAACGCCCGTCTGACTTCAAAATCCTGCCAGAGCCTGCTCTTGAACCCCCACCAGAGATCCTTCCTCCGATCGACAGATACTTAATGGAGGTCGAGGAACAGATGAGTCTTTTGTATGGCCGTCTCCTTCAACTTGCTGAAGGAGGAAAGCTAATTGTTTTCTCTCAGATCATATCTGGATTTGAGAAGTTGGAAGCAATAAAGAAATTCATCACCCTTCTTTTCCTTGCGCAAAGAGGTAAGGTGGGTTTGTGGCAGCAGGAAGATTCTGAAGATTTCTATATAACTGTTATAGACAACTCAGCTATTAGAGGAAACTGAGCAGAAAATGTCTGGGCAAACTGAAGAAGAAAAATTGAAGCATGATTTGGCTCTGCTTGAGGCTGCGCTTTATGTGGCAGGGCGTCCTTTGGATCTAAAGACTTTAGGAGCGGTCATGGGGACTCGCTCTAGACGGAAAACTCGTAGGCTCGCTAGAATGCTGATGAAGAAGTATAGAAATGAGGAGACCCCTCTCGAGGTTCTGGAGCTTGGGGACAAACGCTTCGTTCTGCAGTTGAAGAAAGAATATACCCCTAGGGTTCGAAAGCTTTCCATAAGACCGCTTCTATCTACGGGGCCGCTAAAAACCCTATCCTATGTCGCTTTTCGACAGCCAGTCCTCCAGACCCAAGTCACTGAAGTACGCGGATCCCACGCCTACGGTCATCTCAAACAATTAGAGGATATGGATTTGATCATGCGTGAAAAAGCCGGACGAACAAGACTGCTACGAACAACCGAATTTTTCGCTGACTACTTCAGCTTAAGCCACGATACACGAACCATGAAGCAACAACTGAAAAATTCATTCGAGGATTTCACAAAGGCGAACTCGGAGTAAGGCTAGATTCAGACTTTAGCTCTAGAAAGGACACTGACCTACCGGGCACCCGCCAGAGTATTCTGATTCAGCACTTACGTGTTCTTCAGCGCCCATCTCTGTACGCAGCATTGGGCCGACGTGTAGTACTTGTTCCCTCCTGCTTCCATACCTGTAAACTGTTACTCCTTTGCACTTCAGCTTGTAAGCCAGCAAGAAAACTTTTCTGACATCTTCAGGAGTGGCATCGGCGGGGAGGTTTACTGTTTTGGAGACGGCGTTGTCGACATACTTTTGAAAGGCTGCCTGCATTTTCACGTGCCATTCAGGGGCTATGTCTAGGGCTGTGGCAAAGATTGGCTGTAAGTCATCTGGAACCTGCGCTAGGCTTTGTACCGATCCTGCCTTGGCGATTTTCATCGTAAGCTCCCTGCTGTAAAATCCTCTCTCCTTGGCGATTTTCTCGAAAGAAGGCTGAATCTCCAACAGCTTTGTTCCCTCCATGACGTTGCGGACAAAGGCCACGGCAAAGATTGGCTCTATCCCGCTTGAACAACCGGCTATTATGCTGATGGTTCCAGTCGGCGCGATCGTTGTCAGAGTCGCATTACGCATAGCTTTGTAGCCTTCCTTCTCCCAGATGCTGCCTTCAAAATTCGGGAAGGAACCTCTTTCATCACCTAGCTCAACCCCTTTCTGCTTGCCTTCTTCAGAGATGAACTTCATAACCTTCTCAGTAATCTCCAATGCCTTCTCTGAATCGTATGGAATCTTTTGCTGGATGAGCATATCTGCGAATCCCATCACTCCGAGTCCGATCTTTCGATTTGCCTTGGTCATTCTTTCGATCTCCGGTAGAGGATATCTATTAATGTCTATCACATTGTCTAAGAAGTGGACTGCAGTTCTGGTAACCCTTCTGAGCTTGTCCCAGTCTAGATCTCCCTCTTTCACCATCTTGGCTAGATTGATAGAACCTAGATTGCATGATTCGTAGGGTAGGAGGGGCTGTTCCCCACAAGGATTTGTGCTCTCGATCCTACCAATTTTTGGGATTGTGTTATGGCGGTTTATCTCATCGATAAATATGAGTCCAGGATCTCCGGTCTGCCAGGCCATCGTGATGATCAGGTCAAAGACATCTTTGGCACGTAGTTTCTTCACAATTTTCTTGGTGCGGGGATTTATCAGACCGTATTCGGTTTCATCCTGAACCGCCTTCATAAACGCGTCTGTCACCGCTACAGATATGTTAAAATTTGTGAACATTCCCTCCATAGACTTTGCTGTAGTGAATTCTAGGATATCCGGATGTGTGGCGTACACAATTCCCATGTTGGCTCCCCTTCTGCGGCCCCCTTGTTTAATCACGTCTGTGGCTGTGTCGAAAACACGCATAAAAGATACGGGTCCTGAGGCGACGCCTTTCGTGGATTTAACTACGTCGCCCTTGGGTCTAAGCATTGAGAAGGCGAAACCCGTTCCTCCACCGGACTTGTGGATTATCGCCATGTGTTTGAGCGCATCGAATATGCCTTCTATCGAATCTTCAATTGGCAAGACGAAGCATGCGGAGAGTTGCCCTAGCTCGGTGCCCGCATTCATTAGGGTTGGAGAATTGGGGAGAAATTCAAGGTTCGCCATGACTTGGTAAAAATCATTTTCGGTTTTTTCTGAGTCTGCTTCTTTGTCGTAGAGCCGATCGGCTTGGGCTATTGTTTTAGCGACTCTCCGAAACATTTGGCTGGGGGTTTCAATGACGTTGCCCTCTATATCTTTAAGTAAGTATCTCTTCTTCAGCACCTTTATTGCATTGATTCCCAGTTTTAGATCATCAACAACATCAAAAAATGTCTTGAACTCGCGAATTTCAGTGCGTTTTTGACGATACAAAATATATGCTTTAGCAGTATCGACATAACCATTTTTGACAAGGACTTCCTCAACGATATCTTGGACGTCTTCAACATGCGGAATTTTCCCAGCAAATCTTTCGCTGACAAGCTTCACAACAGAATCTGAAAGCCCCTTCGCCAACTCGCCATTCCGTTGTTTTACAGCTGCTAACGCCTTCAGAATGGCGTCAGTGATTTTCTTCTGGTCAAAGTTGACAATTCGGCCGTCTCTTTTGCGAATTTTTGAAGGCTTCTCTGGCAACTCTGTTCACTAGCAAAGAGTAAGAGTAACTACCGCCTTTTTAGTTTACTATCTCAATTGTATCTAACAATGGATGTTATTGAAGATGTCAGGAGCACAAACTAGAAGAGAACATTTAAAAACGATTGTTTTATCCTAAGATTTCATCAGGCTTGCTGAGGAGATGCAGAATTGTCTGTTTGGCATGGAAATCTGGACAAGAAGAAGGCGTCGGGTGGCAGAAAAAGATCGTATAGAATGAAGAGAAAATT
>Ga0224501_10000564_pt1 | contig 29585 bp, 27 predicted proteins | sample SF_Oct11_sed_USG_4_FD_169105 | JGI IMG/M metagenome (GOLD analysis project Ga0224501, IMG submission 169105) | Sediment microbial communities from San Francisco Bay, California, United States - SF_Oct11_sed_USGS_8_1 | ecosystem: Environmental > Aquatic > Marine > Sediment | place: USA... | reverse complement strand
AAATTTTTATCGGCTATCAGGTTAATCGCAATATCAGCTTGAAAATTCGTAATCTGGATCAATACACAGAAATTATGCAAACTCTGATTAACTCAGGTGTTAATGAAGTAGGTTATGTTACCCTTTTGTCCAGTAAGGAAGATGAATTAAGGCAACAAGCGAAAGAAAAGGCCATAAAAGACGTCAAGAACGCAGTAAAATCTCTGGCTAGATCTTTTGATGTTAAAGTGGGCGATTTGTATAGGGTTTCTGGTGACCCTCTAGGTAATGATCGTGCTTATGCTTTGGAAAAAAATGTTTCTGGCTCACGAATTAGAAGAGCCAATATCGTTAATGATTCATTTGAACCAGGGAATATAGAGATCGAAGAGACTATCTATGCAGTTTATTTGATTGACTAATTAATAGAATATTCTAGTTCAATAATCTCAAGACAAAAAAAAGACAGCCTGTTGGCTGTCTTTGACAATTTGTTTCACCTTCCTGGAACAATCCTTTGCTAAATCCGTTTAGCTCCTTTTAAAAATCCCTGATCTTTCCCTGTAATCATTCCCTGACAGGCTTTCCTTTACCTTTCCCTTCTAGTGTCATCCCTGTAAACTTATCCATGTAGCAAATCTATCTGTCCGTTTGATAAACTTGCACGTATAAACGTAAGTCCGAATTATGCACCGTTTAAAGTTAACCTCATTTCAGAGGGCATCTAAAAAGGAATCGTTCCTTCATAACCGACTTCCTGTCGGCAACATCTTCCATGATGTTTCCTTTTAGTGATGCTTCATCGAAAATCCGTTTCGATAGTGAAATTCTAGTTATTTCTAATTTTAAAACAAGACTGGAAATCGAATAAAAAAGTATTCAAGGACTTTCTCATAAAACCCAAACAAAGATAATCTCTTTAATTTTCAAAAAGTTAACGACTTCAGCCTATCATTTCAAAGCTGATTTCTGATGTATATTTAAGCCTTCTCGCACACGCTTGTAAGAAATATCTCACAAGACTTATAGTCAATATCCTACAACTCAGAATGAATTATATTGACCGGAAAGACAACATAATCGCGATATCCGGTAATAATTCGCTTTCTGCCTGATAGCTCCTTGTCCAAAACACTGTCTCCAGAGTCAGTAATTAACGTTTTACCTGTCAAATTTTGAAGCTTTGTTTTTGTAGCAATTATATGAAATTTTTCCCAGCCTACACGTTTGACAACCTCTGGGCTTAGTTGATGGTTTCCTCTCCCCAGCACATGCCCTTGTCCGCCTATAACAGTGATATAACATTCAATTTGTTTTCCATTGTCTATCAAGGTCAACAAATCTTTTTCTGTAGCATCCTGGAGATACAATTGGTTTTGAAACACAATATCAATTCCCAACAGGGTATTTTGCAAGTGAAGCTGTTCCATGATAGCAGCACAAGTTGTTCCGGAACCAATGACATAATATGTGTCATCATCCATCGACTCAATCACTTCAGCGGCAATATCATCCAATACCAGTTCCTCGCTTTCTGTTGAACCGCTTTTAACTGATTGAACATATTCCAGAGCAGCTGGGATAGTGAGATAACCATATTTTTTAGCTTTAACAACGCCTTCTCTGAAAGCAATCTCATCAATATCCATAACATCAGCAGATGTCAGACTCATTAACTCCCCTTTGATTAACTGAGCTGTAACAAGTCCTGCCGCTTGAGGTGAAATGGCATATACGCCTGAGTGAATTTTAACACCGGCCGGAATACCAAGTACCATTTGATTTGTCTCGCAAACATCAAATACATTTCTGGCTGTACCATCACCACCCGCGAACAATATCAAATCCATACCAAGCGTCTGCAATTTTTTTACAGCTTCAATGGTGTCAGATTCCTGCGATGGTGAGCCGGATTGATATATCACGTCAAAGGGTAAATCCATTTTTTGGCAGAGGTTTTCTCCCATTTCCCCGGAAACAGTATAAATTTTGAATTGTTTTGTCAGTGATTTGATTTCATTAAGAGCAATCTCTGTCTTTTGCCCAGATAATTGGAGCGCCCCCATGTCCAGTGCTTTTTGGCGTATAGCCTCACCATCACTGCCTTTAAGACCCACACGACCACCAATGCCCGCAAAAGGATTAATGATCAGACCTAACCTAAACACAGTATTGTTCTTCCATAGAATACTCAAATATCTTGCCAAACGCTTCAAACAGGATTTTTGCTCTTTCCGGTAAACTATTATTATTTAAATACTCTTTCAACTGATGTTCCACGTTTTGCCTAAATGCTTCAGAGGCCTGCATGCCCTTTACCAAATTATCTGCCGACAAATTAAAATTATGTTTGCATGCCAGAGAAAGTGCCCATTCTATTGCTTGAGGCTTAATTTCAACTGATTCAAAGTTTGACTGTTCTTGCTGACTTCTGCCTTCAGGTTTGTACCAGTAACCAAAATCATCAAGATTTCTTCTTTCAATTCCAGCTATACACCAATGCGCTATCTCATGTAATGCACTGGACAAAAAATCCTCACGGCTATATATGATAGCCTGATTGCCATCTTTTGCAGCCAAATAAAAAGGTTCTTTTGCACCCGTTTTTAACAGGGTGTTTTCAGGTTCAGCAAAACAACCATTAAAACACTCAACCACTTTATCTAATTTTTCCTGTTCAGAACAATCAAACATAGACCAACTTTTATGTAACCCAAACAATACTTAAGAAAATCAGACCATTCTAACATGCCGATAATTCGATATTCTATAGTAGCGCAGTTGTTCTACCTCGCTAACTTATAGTTTTTTACATTACATTTACAACGATAATCTCTATTTCAAAAAAAGCATAAATATGCGCTATAATGAAAAACAGTAAAAGAGACAATTTTGAAAGCTCTTTATTCACCTGATTATCAGAGAGCCTTTTAGACTTCCTGAGGTAATTAATCACAAGCGGTTGATGTCACAAATGAAATCTCAAATTGTAAGAATAGTTCCAGATCCCATTGATGAAGATTGTTTGCAAATCACATTAAAACATTTCCCCGACAGATTTCGTTTTTGGCAATCCAGACAACCAAAGTTTGCCATTTACAAAGGATATGGAAGTGAATGGTATTATTTCCCCTCATTTAACCCTGCCCCAGAAAAAGTAGTTCCTTTTCTTCGCGAAATTGCCAGCGGCTCACAGTTCAGACATCTAAGAGCTAAGCCTTTGAGATTAATTAATTCAAAGATTTGAACAAACCTATAACTTTTTGAGATTTACGCTGGATTTACTTAGAAAAGAACCAATTATTGGTCTACATTTATTTAATGTAGTAGCGGCTTATACATGTGTCTGCGTGGAAATAAAAAAATCAACTGAACAGCTAAAAATATCTATGACATATATCAAATCAATATTGTTTTGCATTTTTTTGTTATTTAGCCAATTTAGCTCAGCAGAACATCAAAACACACAAAATGATGTCTTAAAAATTGCAATAATAAAAAACAATCCTCCTTTTACAATGCTTCTACCAGATGGAAACCCCAGCGGCTTTCAGGTTGAATTTTGGCAACTCTGGTCAAAAGTAAATAACTATCCAGTGGAATTTGTTCCCGGTTATTTTGAGGATAATATTATTGCCCTGAAAAATGGTCAGGTCGATTTTCATGCAGGACTTAACATTAATGAAGAGAGACTTCAGTGGTCAGATATTTCAATTCCTATTCTTGAGGTTGCAAATGCTGTATTTTACCTTCAAAAAGATCAGCCGTTAAATTCACTTCATGATTTACAGGATTTTACCATTCATATTCACAGAAACACTTATCTTGAAAGTTATACCCGAAACAATTTTCCTCATATCAAAATAGAAACTTATCTTGACGTTGAAGAGCAGATAAGAAAACTGTTAAATGGCGAGATCTCAGCTATTTATGGTGAAATACCCTACATTAATGCACAATTAGGCAGGCTGGGTTTAAGGGGCGCTTTATCAGTTAGCCCTCATGATCAAATTACCAGAAGTATTCACGCGTTGATCCCAAAGGGACATCCTGAACTCGTCGATAAAATTAATAACGGAATTGCCAGAATACCATTGTCCGAACTTATTGCGCTTGAGAAAAAATGGTTACCGGATTCAGAACCCTATTTTTTAAATAAATTGACTCAGGAAGTGCCTACCCTGACAATTCTACAGCAACAATGGCTCAGCCAGCAGCCAGAACTATTACTTGGCATAGACTACAATTGGGCTCCATTTGAATATCTTGACCCTAAACACGGCTATATCGGGATCAGTGCAGACTACCTTAACGCTATTAAATCCAAACTCAATTTAAAAACTCAAGTTGTAAAAAATCTGACCTGGACACAAATTCTGGATAAAGTGAAACTGGGACAAATTGATATTTTACCAGCGATTACTATTACTGAAGACAGAAAGAAGTTTCTTAATTTTACTGATCCCTATATTTCCTATCCCATGGTGATAGCCACAAGAAAAGATACCTTCTTTATCCAAAAGCTTGAAGAGTTGGAAGGGAGAATGATTGGGGTACCAAAAAGTTCTCCTGGTGAGGAAATTCTTCGCTCCAGATATCCGCAATTGCAAATTGTCACAACTGAGACTGCTATAGAAGGACTAGAACTACTCAATAGCGGACAAATAGATGCATTTGTTGAAAATCTGGCAGTTGTTACTCATGAGATCAACAAGAATGATTTTAATGACCTAAAAATTGCTGCTGTAACGCCCCACACTTTTGAGCTTGCCATGGGGATCAGAAATGGTCTGGAACCACTAGTTCCCATTTTCAACCAAACACTTAAAACAATTGATGATAAACAACGCACCAACATTTCAAATAACTGGCTTGCATTACAATTAAATGTTGGCACTGATATGCTTACCTATTTAATATGGACTTTACCTGTTGCATTCTTATTGATCTCAATCATCTTATACATTTCCAATACCAATAGAAGGATGCATCAGGAAATAAGAAAAAGAAAAGAAATTGCCATTAGCCTTGAAAAAGCAAAAGCCAGTGCCGAATCAGCCAATCGAGCTAAAGACATATTTCTGGCAAATATGAGTCATGAAATAAGAACACCAATGAATGCCATTATTGGCATGTCTCACCTATTAGAACAGGCTAAACCCAATAAAGAACAAAAGCTTTACCTTAAAACGCTAAATGAGTCTGCTAACTCTTTACTTTTACTAATAAACGATATTCTCGATCTCTCCAAAATAGAGGCTGGCAAACTGGTTTTAGAAAACATACCTTGTGAACTGGCGAAGCTGGTCAATGAAGTGATGGATCAAATAAGACCAAATATTAATAACGATCATGTTAAATTGAGTAAAAACCTTTCTCCGGAAATTCCAGCGAAACTACTTGGCGATCCTCTTAGAATTAAACAGATCATGCTCAATTTATTGGGGAATGCTATCAAATTTACCGATCATGGTTCAATTAATTTAAACATTACTGTAATCAGTAAATCTAAAGAAAATGCAACCTTGCATTTCACTGTGTGCGATACAGGAATAGGCATAGACAAGGAGCAAAAACAAAGACTGTTCCAGTATTATTCTCAGGCTGATTCTAAGACTACCAGAAAATATGGCGGTACCGGTTTGGGCTTGGCAATTTGTAGACAGCTTTGCGAAACAATGAATGGCAATATTTGGGTTGAAAGCACACCAGGTAAAGGAAGCTGCTTTCACTTTACCATTCCGTTTTCTATTGCTACCCCTGATATGGTTTCTAATTACGAACACAAACATAATGATAAAAAACTGACCTATCGCGATGAATTTAAGGCGTTAAATAATAAAAAGGTTTTGATTGTTGATGATAATGATGTCAATCTGATGTTGGCGAACAAATTATTATCAAATCAGGGGATCAAGACCAAAACTGCTAAAAATGGTCAATTGGCACTGGATATTCTGGAAAAAGAAACCTTTGATGCTGTTTTAATGGACATTCAGATGCCTGTTATGGACGGTTATAATGCCACAATCATCATTAGACAAAACGATAAAACAAAAGACCTTCCGGTCATTGCATTAACCGCAAATGTGATGGAAAAAGACGAAAAAATGTATCTGGCTGCAGGTATGAATGCTGTTATCGCCAAGCCAATAAACATAAACGATATGCTTTATACTCTCAAACGCTGGATAGTTGACTACAAAATGATGGATTAAATCATTTTAAAAGTACGACAGTAATTCATCTCTGGTCAGAACAAAAACACCATCTCCACCTCTTTCAAACTCTAGCCAGACGAAGGGAACATTGGGAAAAGCCTGCTCAAGTGCATCGGCACTGTTACCGACTTCCACAACCAAAATTCCATTATTACTTAAAAATTTACTCGCTTCTTTCAATATCTGTCTGGTTATGTCCAGACCATCTTGACCGCTTAGGAGAGCTGCAGCAGGTTCTAACGAAAACTCATCAGGCGCTGTATCAAAATCATGCTGATTAACATACGGAGGATTTGAAACGATTATGTCGTATTGCGTATCAGGCAATTTATCAAATAGATCAGATATCAGGAAATTAACATTATTCACTTGAAGATTTTTGGCATTCTGTTTGGCAATTTCAATACATTCTGCACTGATATCACTCCCCATAACATTGGCTTGTTCAAAATATTGTGCGCAGGCGATGGCAATACATCCACTGCCAGTACAAAGATCCAGTATGTTGTTAACCGAATCACCATCAATCCAGGGGGCAAAACGATTTTCTATTAATTCCGCAATCGGAGAACGAGGTATCAGCACTCGTTCATCTACATAATACTCCGAACCACAAAAATAAGCCTTATTAGTCAGATAAGGCAAGGGAATTCTGTCATTTATTCTTTTTTCAGCTCTGGCAAGGGCAAGGGCTTTGTCCTCTTGCTTTACACGGGAATCCAGCATTTCCTGAGGCAGATCATAGGGTAAATTCAAGGTTTGTAAAACAAGGAAAACGGTTTCGTCCCATGCATTGTCACTACCATGACCAAAATAGATATCTGACTGATCAAAATGAAAATATATCCAGTTAATCAATTCATCAATAGTTTTAATATGAACTATAGCGTCCTGAATCATTTCATCAGTTATAAGGTTTGACGGATTATTCACTTTTACTTTGCCATTTTCTCAGATCCAACATCCAGAACAGATTGCATTTTATGCCTGATCTGTTCAAGAAGTTCAGCTCTTTGTGAAATTTCAAAATCTTTTGTATCCACAGGATCGCATACCTCAACAAAAACTTCCTGATTTAAATACAGATCCATATTGTTACCTGACTGAACCTCATGAATATTTTTTATCACAATTGGTACAACAATAGCCTTGGTATCAATTGCCAGATGAAAGACTCCTCTTTTAAATTTACCGAGTGTACCATTGCGTGATCTTGTTCCTTCAGGCGCAACCCACAAGGAGATACCGCTTACCATCACTTGTTTGGCTTTTTCCAGATCTTTAATAGATTGCTCATGATTATGACGGTCCACCGAAACAAATTCGCCTAACCTCAACGCCATTCCCATAAAAGGAATTTTATATAATTCTTTTTTTGCCATCATTCTCAAGCTGGTTTCAAGCACCAAAATACTGACAGGGATATCGTAAAGGCTAAAATGATTGGACATCACAATAACCGGTCTTCCACTATTATGTGGAAATTTTTCGGCGCCCCTAGAATTGATAGAAACATTCAACAAGCCCAGTAAGCGTCTGGACCATCTTCTCAACAATTTATCAATACGATTGCGAGTATTTCCTGGAGTTACTCTCACAACAGCAATATGACATGCTGCAATGAAGGTGTACACGCCCGTCATGAATGCAATCCAGTAAAACCTTAATTTGCTCGCCTTGTTACTTTTTCTGTCTTTCATAAACCCGACTTACATCTATTTAAAATTCAAATTAATCCATGCCGATAAACATAATTAACATCCGCCCCTTGTCCGTCAAATTTGACCCCCACCAACTGAGCAGTTTCAAAACCAGCAATGGTATCATTATTGGTCAAGTAAGCAGTTAATCTGGCCACAATCGGCATATGACTTACAACCCATAAGTTTTCCGATTCCTGAGATAGTAAATAACTGGCTAATACGCGATGGTCTGCAAAATGCACCAACATTTCCTCAGTTTCGCTCTCAATTGGACAATCCATTTCAGATAATACTACATGGGCTGTTTGTTGTGTTCTTTTAAATGGACTAATTAACATCTTGTCAGGCATATCATGATTATCTAACAACCATTTTCTCACAACACTTTGAGCCTGCTTTGCGCCAACTTCAGAAAGCTCACGCTCGAAATCACTGGTAAATTCTGACTTTGCCAGTCCATGTCTCATAATCCATAATTGTTTCAGCATAATCTTACTTTTCTTTTAAAGCCATAAGGCTATTTAAAACTCATCTGACTTTAAATGATTAAGGTACTCATTGACCTTAATAATATTGTCAGCACTTAATCTGGAACCTGATTGAGAAACCAGCATGCCTGCTGCAAAGCTTGCAAGCTCGGCGGATAACTTCAAGCCTAAACCTCGAACAAATCCATGCATAAAACAACCTGCATATAAATCACCTGCTCCATTGGTATCAATAGCTTTCACTTTTTTTGCTGCGATATCAATCACATCACTATCAGATGCAACCAGAGATCCTTTTTCTCCTTTTGTAACAATCAGTGCTTTGCAATATTTTAATAGGGTTTTGATCACAAGATCAGTTTCTTTTGAATTGGCAAAAGCTTGTGCTTCTTCCATATTACAAAACAATAAATCTACACCGCTACCTATTATATCTTTTAAATCCTGACTGAATTTTTTTGCCATATTCAAATCAGACAAAGACAAGGCTATTTTCACGCCATTTTCTCTCGCAAAGTGAATGCTTTTTATGGTTGTTTCCTTTGCAGTAGGAGAAGCGGCCATATAACCTTCAAAATACAAAATATCGGAATTTGCCAAGGCATCTTCATTAATTTGAAGATAGCTAATATCACCCGTAACGCCCAGACAGGTATTCATGGTTCGGTCTGCATCTTCTGTAATCATCACCAGACATTTACCGCTATCACCCTGACGTCTGGTTTCTGAGGATAAATTTGTATCTACATTATTTTCTATCAGGTCCTGATGATAATACTCGCCGGTTTCATCATTACCTATCTGACACGAAAAAAAACATTTTGAACCTAATTGACCTGCAGCTATCACGCTATTAGCGGCTGAACCACCGGCATGCCTGATAATTTTTTTACCGGACAGCGCATCAAAAAGCTCCTGCTGTCTATCTGCGCTAACCAGACATCGAACGCCTTTTTCTACACCTAATTGCCTTAATTCTTGTGAGCTTGTTTCAACGGTAAAATCGACTACCGCATCACCAATGCCATAAATATGGTATTTTTTCATTGATTGATTAAGACAGATCTCACTAATGTGCACTGGTGTTAACCTGTCTTTCTTTCCTTTTACCGATTCACTAGAAACAAAGTGACGTATTTTAACAGATAACTATGATAAAATTGCACCATTGTTTCGATTTTGTTGTTTTATATGCATTCATTATTTGTTGAAAATCTTACCGTTATTGATTTTACCTACTTTCACCCGACAAGAGGACTGGTTGGTGAAAGTCTAATTGTCGATCTGGAGCTATCTGGCGAGCTTAATGATGAAGGGATGTTATTTGATTTCTCTCATGTCAAAAAACAGATCAAACAGTGTATTGATACTCAGGTTGATCATAAATTTGTTGTTGCAAAAAACTATGACAAATTTAATATGGAAAATATTGAGCACAACAATATCAAACTCGAATTATGGACACAAAATGGTGAGTACTATCGTCATATAAGCCCTTCTGAGGCTATCTGTCTGCTCGATGCCGAGGTTGTCAGTCCGGATATCATAAGCGAACACCTTCAATCTGCTGTTCGATCTGTTGTTCCTGATAATGTCAAAACAATAGCGCTTAAAATTTACCCCGAAAATATAGAAGGGCCTTATTATCACTACAGTCATGGACTAAAAAAACACTTTGGTGATTGCCAACGAATTGCTCATGGACATCGTTCAGCAATTGAGGTGTTTAAAGATGGCGTATTAAATTTTGAACTGGCAAATCGGATTGCACAATTATGCCAGGACGCTTATTTTGTAACCAGAGAAGATATAAGTTCCAGTCAGGAAATCGATGCTAAAAGCTATTTGACGGTGGAATATCAAGCTAATCAGGGAGTGTTTCAACTAACCTTGCCAGAAGACCGGTGTTTGCAAATGGAAACTGACACAACTGTTGAACTGATAGCTCAGTTTCTGCTGCAAAGACTACTATCAGAAAAGTCAGATTCAAATCTGGTGATCAAAGCCTATGAAGGCGTAAAAAAAGGTGCCAGCGCTTCTTCTGACTGAAATTGAAATAACGCAATAATTAGTAGATTTTGCCTAAAACCTTTTTATCAAGATTGAACAATTTCAATCAGGAGGAGACTTCTTCTGATAATTGTGCTTTTCTTCGGCGCTCAAGAATTCTTTCCATATCGCCATCTTCTAATAGCTGATTGACACAATCATTAAAAGGCTTGCTTTTGTCATCGAAAGAAAAATTATAGACCTGCGTCTCGTACTGGCGACCTATCTCTATTCTGCCAACAAATGAAATATCATTACCATCCTGAAGTGCGGCATAGATTTCATCGGCTTGTTTGTCTGAAAAAAGAAAAGCAGGTCCCCAGTAATGAAGTTCAGCAATAAAATAATTCTTGCGAAATTCGGGATGATAATATTTGTCATTGATTTCTACGTATTGCAAACTGCCTATCTCAAGATCAATATGAGATGGGCCGCCAACATAAATTTTAATTTCAGGATCTGCATCAATAAATTGCAAAGTGGAAATGATGTTAAAATATCCAATGTACTGCCTGTTAATAAGACCTGCAGCAAAGGGAAAAGTCATCACACACAAAGACTCTGATTTATCGTATTGATATTCAGGAAAGTCACCACAAGAAGTTAAAGACAGCGTCAAAAACAATATTAAAAATTTGTCTTTAATTTTCATAATCATCTTCTCGCTTTCATAAACTTTTTTGTCTGTTTACGTCTGACATTTATTTTGGCTGGCTGGTTTATTGATCTGGGCAACCCAACCAAATCTTCAAAAAGATTTATCTCACTTGTCGTCATCTCTTGCCAACGACCACTCCTTAAAGAGCGTAATAAACTACATGGACCATATTGTATTCTTTGAAGTCTTGAAACCTGAACGCCCAAGGACTCCCATAATCGTCTGACTTCTCTGTTTTTTCCTTCTTTCAGACTAACATGATACCACTGATTACTTCCCTCTCCTCCTGCATGTTGAACAGTTTCAAATTTGGCCATACCGTCTTCCAGAACAATACCCTGCATTAGTTGTTTGACCATCTCATCCGTCACCTGACCTCTAACCCTTACAGCATATTTTCTAACAACTTCATAGGAAGGGTGCATTAATCTGTTTGCCAATTCTCCATCATTAGTAAAAATAAGCAACCCGCTTGTATTGATATCCAATCGACCAATATTTAACCATCGACCATTTCTGATTGACGGTAAATTATCAAATACTGTAGGTCTGTTTTCAGGATCTTTTCGGGTGCAGACTTCGCCAACAGGTTTATGATAAGTAATCAATCTTCGAATAAATTCTTTCTTATCTGAAAGTTTTATCAATTTCCCATCAATTCTGATTTTATCTTTGGCACTGGCACGATCACCCAATGTCGCAATGGTTCCGTTGACACTGACTCGCCCCTGTTCTATCCACTTTTCAGCTTCACGTCTTGAGGACATTCCTGTGGCGGCAATCAGTTTCTGTAATTTATCTTCCATCATTGACTTTAGTGATCTCTAAAATATGTTCATTTACGATAAGGCGTTAATACCAGCAACTATCTCAGTTCGAGCAACTATCTCAGTTCAAGCAACTATGCCTGATCGACTTGTTGCGCTTCTGTATCAACTAATTCAACAGCTTCTGACGAAGGGTCAAAATCCATCTGTTCATTTTGCGGTTGTTCAAATTCAAGTTCAGGATTTATATCATCCAGCTCTTTAATTTCTGCCAAAGATGGCAATTCATCAAGGCTCTTCATATCAAAATAATCAAGGAAGTGTCTGGTAGTGGCATAAAGCGCGGGCCTTCCTGGTACATCTCGATGACCAACCACTCTGATCCATTCCCTCTCCAGCATGGTTTTAATAATATTGCTACTAACACCAACACCTCTCACGTCTTCAATTTCACCGCGAGTAACCGGTTGACGATAGGCAATTAATGCCAATGTTTCGAGAAATGCTCTTGAGTACCTTGCCGGCTTTTCTTCCCATAGTCTTGCCAGCCATTCACTATAATCCTGATCCGATTGAAAACGAAAACCACTGGCCACTTCTTTTAACGCAATTCCTCTACCAGCATAGTCCAACTGTAGCTGTCCCAGTACTTTTTTTATTACTGCGTTACTCACCTTTTCATCTTCAGTAAAAAGTTTAGACAGTTGCTCTATATTCATAGGTTTGCCAACTGACATCAGAACAGCTTCAATTATATTTTTTACTTTTTGCTCATCAAGATTCATTTAAATTTCTCAAATAATCAATCCGTTCAAATTTATTGAACTTTAGCTCTCACATGTATTGGCGAAAAAGCTTCACTTTGCACCAATTCTATCAAAGACTCTTTGGTCAATTCCATAACCGCCAAAAAGGTTACCACAATTCCCATTCTACCTTCTTCGACATTAAACAATGCAGCAAAATCTGTAAAGCCTTCAGTTGACAAGATTGCCAAAACATTGCCCATTTTCTCTCTAACTGATAATGTTTCTCTCTGGATATGATGACTTGAAAACATTTCTGCTCTGGCAAGAACATCCTTTAAAGCCAGCAAAAGTTCTCTCATATCGACATCTGGTTCAGGTTTGGTAATTTTTAACTCAGGCAGTTCTGCAGACGATGGATAAATTTCTCTCTCCATACGAGGCAGCTCATCAATATCATTAGCGGCCTTTTTATATCGCTCGTATTCCTGAAGACGTCTAATCAAATCAGCTCTTGGATCATCCTCTTCTTCATCAACATTAGGTCGAGGTAGCAGAACCCGACTTTTGATTTCAGCCAGCATGGCAGCCATCACCAGATATTCAGCAGCCAATTCAAGATTAATCGCTTTCATTAATTCAACATATTCCATGTACTGTTCAGTAATATGGGCAATGGGAATGTGCAGAATGTCCAGATTTTGGCGTTTGATTAAATAAAGCAATAGGTCCAGAGGACCTTCAAATGCTTCCAAAAACACCTCAAGAGCATCTGGTGGTATATACAAATCTTTTGGAATATTGGTTACCGGTTCACCTGCAACAAGGGCAAAATGCATCTCCTCCTGAACATGATGATCAGTTCCCAATATATTCTCAACCTCATCTCCATGAAGCTCTGTATCCTGATTTTCGTCCTGATGATTGTTCATTTCACTTTTCAGACTATTCTATCTATCGATAATTTAAACCCATGGCAGAACGCACTTCTTCCATGGTTTCTTTTGCAATCGCTCTGGCTTTTTCACAACCATCCGTAATGATGCCTCTGACAATATCAGGAGACTCTTCAAACTCTCTGGCTCTTTCTTTGAATATGGCATTATCTTTTAACACAGCGTCAATCACAGGTCTTTTGCACTCCAGACAACCTATTCCTGCACTTTTGCAACCTTTTTGAACCCAGTCCTTGGCATCTTCACTGGAATAAACTTCATGCAATTGCCATACAGGACAGTTATCAGGATTTCCCGGATCTGTAAGTCGTACTCTTGCAGGATCAGTTTGCATTTTTTTGATTTTACTTTCAATGACCTCGGGCTCTTCTCGCATTTCAATGGTATTGTTATAGGACTTGGACATCTTCTGTCCGTCCAGACCTGGCATTTTAGAAACAGGTGTCAATAATGCTTGTGGTTCTGGCAAAATAATTTTTCCGCCACCTTCCAGGTAGCCCAACAATCTCTCTTTATCGCCAATTGAAATAGAGGCATGTCCATCAACCAATGCTTGCGCCTTTTCCAAAGATGATTCATTACCATCTTGCAAAAATTCTCTTCTTAATTGATTGTAGAATTTGGCATTTTTCTTACCCAGTTTTTTGATTGCATCTTCCGCCTTTTCTTCATATCCGGTCTCTTTGCCATACAGATGATTAAAACGTCTTGCAATTTCTCTGGACATTTCCACATGAGGAACCTGATCGGCTCCGACAGGCACTGCGGAGGCTCGATATAACAAAATATCAGCTGTTTGCAAAAGTGGATAACCTAAAAATCCATAAGTTGATAAGTCTTTATCATTCAGTTTCTCTTGCTGTTCCTTGTAAGTGGGTACTCGCTCAAGCCAACTTAACGGTGTTAACATGGATAACAACAGATGTAATTCAGCATGCTCAGGTATTTTGGACTGAATAAACAAGGTAGCAGAACCAGGATTAATGCCAGCCGCCAACCAATCGATTACCATATCCCAAACCGACTTTTCTATTATTTCAGGGCTATCGTAGTGAGTGGTCAACACATGCCAATCTGCCACAAAAAAGTAGCATTGATGCTCATGTTGGAGCTGCACCCAATTTTTTAATACCCCATGATAATGCCCCAAATGCAATCTGCCTGAAGCTCTCATACCCGATAAGACTTTATGATTTTGTAGTCCCAAACTACTCAAATCTGTTTCCTCATTTCTTTTCAACTTTAATGACCGACCATTATACCCAAGCAGCAAACAAAGTGTGAACAATAAATCGTTCTAAATGGCCTTTAATTTGAGCTTCTGTAACAGCCATAAAAGAAAAAGGCCGCAAATGCGGCCTTTAATACTTCCAGTTTTATTGATTAGAAATTGTAATCAATTTGAACACCATATGAACGAGGTCTGTCAACAAAACCGTAGAAAGTGTTAGTACCAAATGTACCACCAGACAGAGGTACGTTACCAACGTAAGTCAGAACGGCTTCGTCTGTCAGGTTTTTACCGAACAATGCAACTGTCCAGTTTTCACTTTCAAATGCAACACGAGCATGAACTTTTGTGTAAGCATCAATTTCATACATAGGCGTCAAGTTAACATCAACATTTTGTTTTCCTGAATGGAAAAAGCCCAATGAAGCTCTCATGTACTCAAACATTCCCATACTAATTGGCTTAACATAATCAAAGCTCACATTAGCGGTCATTTCTGGCGTGTATTGGCCTGATTTACCTGTGTAATCACACAATTGCACGCCATTGACAGTATCGCCATCAGGAACTTGACGGTTATAACAGTTACCATTTGAGAAATCAGTATACTCATGATCCAAAAATGCTACTGCATAATTCATGGTTAAATTATCGTTAATTAACCATCGACCATCGATTTCTATACCTTGAACAACCGTTTCTTTGGCGTTACCAACGGTAAAGCCTAAAACACCATCAAATTGACTAACTTGCAAATTATCATAGACCGTTCTATATAAGGATGCATTGGTTTCAACTGTTCTGTCATCAGACATATTTTTGATACCAAACTCGACAGCTGTCGCTTCTTCTTCTTCAAACTCCCATGAACCAACGCTGTTAGCTCTAGCATCAAATCCACCTGACTTAAACCCAGTTGTGATAGAGCCATAGTACATGGTATTTGCATCTGCCTTAAATTGAAGATTAATAGAAGGCGTAAAAGAAGATTCTTTTCTTGAACCAGTCAAATTATGTCCAGTTGTGACGGCCGGATTAATAAACTGTTCGTTTTCAATACCAAATCCCATATAAAAAATTGCTGGAGCAGTTGAATTTGTTGGCAAAAGAGCTCCAGTATTCATATCTGTTGCAGTTAGAACTCTTTCTCCAGTTTTTTCCTCACTGGTATATCGTCCACCGATATTCAAGACTAACTTATTGGTTAAGTGCCAACGCCCTTGGAAGAAGGCAGCCCAAAGATCAGAGTCCGAAGAATAATAACGACCAGCCTGAGTATCCCAAAGTGCAGGGTTTACAAGGTATCCTAAAATACTTCCATCAGGGATTTTAACGGCATCGTTAAGTTCAAGTTCGCTTGTTTGATAGAACAAGCCCCCTACCCAGTCAAACTTGTCTGAGACTGGAGAAACAATACGAAATTCTTGACTGAATTGATCGTATTTTTCATTAATCCAGGCATTAAATACGTTTGCACCAATGTAGTCACAATCACATTGCTCTTCAAATTCATAAGAGACGTTTCCTGTAATACTGGTGAAAGTATAATCACCAAGATCCCAATCTACTCTTAAAGTGACATTGTCTAATTCGTTGAAACTGTATTCGGCGTCATCGGCTTGACGTACATAGTCAATTGCGGTGCCATCAATTGCATCAGGAAATGATAATCCTGCTGCTTGCAGACCATAGGTCAATATAAAGTCAAAGTTAACTGGCAAGCCGAGAGCAGGATGGATAATTGGATTACCACTCGCATCAACTTGTGGATCATCACGAATAATTTCAATCTGACGACCATCGCCATCAAAGTCTGCACTTTCAATTTTTAAAAGTACATCAACATTATCATTTGGAGTCCATAGGAAGCTGGCTCTTACTGCCATATCATCACGAATAACTCCGTCACGATTCTTGGTTGTATTTGTAACAAATCCGTCCTCAGAATAATCTCTGACGGCGATTCTGCCAGCCAATTTATCACTCATTGGGCCAGAAAGAACAAAAGTAGTCTCCTGAGCGCCAAAATCTGGTTGGTATTGCAAACCAAACTTAACATCAAGATCGTGAGATGGCTTGGCTGATTCCATGTTTAGGGCACCAGCAATAGAGTTTTTACCAAACAGTATTGATTGAGGTCCTTTCAACACCTCAATTCTTTCCAAATCAAGAAATGGCATACGGATCAATTGTTGACGACCGTAGTAGATACCATCTATGTATTGACCAACTGATTGCTCAAAGCCCTGATTGTTTCCTGTACCAATACCTCTAACATACATTTGGGTACTGATACCTGTCTCTGACATTTGCAAGTTAGGTACTCGATACTGTAAATCATCAATCTTTTCAATGCTGCCTTCATTTAACTGTTCTGCAGACAATACATTAATTGATAATGGCGTATCTTGTGCATTTTCCTGACGCTTTTGCGCCGTTACGGTTACAACGTTCAAGCCTTCTTCCTGATCTGCATCTGCTGCATATAGCGCAGATGACAAAGCTGAAGCGACAAGCGTTAGAGGCAGTAAACACTTAACCGCACGCCCTCTTTTATATGAATAGCTCATAATATCACCTATTTTAGTTTATTAACTTTTGCGAATCCGTTTTCATTCCGGGTTGAAATTTACTAAAACTTCCTGCGTAAATAAAATTCTTTTTATGATGCAAGCACTTTTATACCACTTTACTAATAGCAAATAATATAAAAAGTGACCTCCATAGCTGTCTAACATATAACAGTTTTTGGCTAACATCAAGACTTATAGGTTTTTTTCATATCTATGCCAATTTATGACATATATCAATTCATCTACCTAACAAACTATGAATCTAAAATATGTGTATTCACTCACCTATCAATTTATCATATCAAACTTACATAACTTCAAATAAATCATGGTAAAGGTTACAATACCCGTCAATTCAAACCCTGAAATACAATTAATGATGAAGAATAAAACCAATTCTCAAAACATCACGGTTACATTAGCGTCATTCTGGAGAAAATTTTTTGCCTGGATATATGACTTGCTCGGCGCTGTGGCGGTATTTCTGTTGGCAATGATAGTAGGTCGCCTACTGATCTTCGTTGTTCTATTACCATGGAATATTGAAGATATGGATATGGGTATATATTTAAGCAAAAACTATTTTTGGTGGCTATATCTTCTGGCATCGGTGCAATATTACTATGTATGGTGCTGGGTAAAGGGTGGCCAAACCATTGGAATGAAAACCTGGAGACTCAAATTATGTAAATCTGATGGTCAATTATTGAATTGGAAAGAAGGTTATTCAAGATCTTTCTATTCTCTTTTTGGACTGGGAATGATTTGGGGTTTGTTTAACAAAGATAATCAGGGAATACAGGATTGGTTAACCAATAGTTATGTTGTTCTGCTACCAAAAAATTATGACAAACAACAAAGCTAAAATGAAACTTTACTGCCAAATTAATTTGTCACCACTTTGTTTTTTGATCTCTTCAAGATAAGCTTGATGCGCTTCAAGCTCCTGCTGATTGGCTTTTAGAATTTTAAAAGCCTCTCTATTATCAGAAAGTCGACGAATTCCTGCTTCGTCTTTTTGCGCCATTTTATTTTCCTGCCTGTGGCTAAGAGTTAAATCAACCTGACCACCTGTCATAGCTAAATAAACTTCAGCAAGGATCTCGGAGTCAAGTAATGCACCATGCAAGGTACGGCGGCTGTTGTCTATAGCATATCTTTTACATAAGGCATCCAGACTATTTTTTTGCCCGGGATGCATTTTTCTGGCAAGGGTCAAGGTATCAAAAATACGACAATGCTCCTTGATTTGCCCCATTTGAGAATCCACCTGCTTCAATTCATGATTTAAAAACCCGACATCAAATGGCGCATTGTGAATGATTAGCTCGGCACCTTTTACAAATTCGAGAAATTCTTCTGCAATGTATTCAAACAGCGGCTTATCTTCGAGAAATTCATTGGTTAACCCATGGACTTCAATAGCTTCGTCATCAATGTCTCTTTCAGGGTTGAGATAAACATGGTAATTATTGCCAGTTAAACGACGGTTAATCATCTCAACACAACCGATTTCAATGATCTTGTGACCTTTTTCGGGTTCTAATCCTGTTGTTTCTGTATCCAGAAAAATTTGTCTCATTTCAATTCTCTCAATTACCCGGCCAATTCATCAATTCCCTTATTGGCCAATTGATCGGCCAATTCATTTTGAGGATGGCCACTATGTCCCTTAACCCATTCCCAACTTACCTGATGACGTTGATTTTGTTCATCAAGCAACCGCCATAAATCAGCATTTTTGACCGGTTTTTTTGCTGCATTTTTCCAACCTTTAAGCTTCCAACCTTGTAGCCATTCTGTAATCCCCTTTTTAACATAGGTTGAATCTGTCGTCACAACTACACGCTCTGGCTTCTTGATCGCTTCCAGCGCCTTGATGGCCGCCATTAACTCCATTCTGTTATTGGTAGTTTCTTTTTCACCACCATAAATATGCTTTTCGTGTTTACCTGCAATCAAGACCGCTCCCCAACCACCTGGACCGGGATTACCTCGACACGCACCGTCAGTATAGATATGAATTGAAGACACTTTTAGCTCTTTTAATGGAATATTTTTTCAAACAACAATATTTTGACCTGTAAGAAATATCCACAGGTAATGGATGAACAGCTTATTATGATTGGATAATATCGTCAATCAGGAATTTATAATTTTTAAATGAACAGATTCTTTTACTATTTGTATTGAGCCTGATTTTGTTAGCGAATTTGCTCCAGCATTCGATCTACTATATGCCTTACACTTGGCTCTGCAAAACGCGGAGGTACCAGATGCTTGTTTTTTCTCCAGCTCGTTCTTATGGGTGTAAGTGTGGAAACTTTTTTTCTGGCAACAATGATATAGTAACTGCTCAAATAATTGCCATACAGTTTGGTAGCAGCACTGAACCACGGCCACATTTCCTTGCCTTGTATTTTTTCACAGGTCGGATTAATGCCAAAACATTCCTCAAGCTGAAACCCCAATAACTTAAACCAGTCATTCAGCCTTATTCTGCTTACCCATTGATTTGTAAATCTTGCTTGCTTGCAAATTTCATTTGAGTCAACAGATAAAAAAGATAATTTTTGTTTCCAGGATTTCCAATTCATAATGCCTGGCTGTATCACAACAACCATGCCTTCAGGCATTAAAACTCGTTCCAATTCTCTTAATGTATGCTGAGGCTCCTGCTCATAATTCAGAATGTTAGGTAGCAATGCAAAATCTATGGAGTCAGAAGCAAAGGGAAGCGCATTAAAATGACATTTGACCATCATGTCTCGTCCACTGTCATCTATCACAATTTTATTTTTGATGGACAGATGGTCACCAACAATTTTATCTGCCCAGTCAGAGTAAAGTAAAGCATAGTAGCCAAACTGCTGTTCCAGACAAGCTTGCAATTTTTTATTTAATATTTTTACCGTTCTGTCCGTCAACAGATCCTTTTTGTTAGAAATTTTATCAATTCGACTTTCTATCATGGCGCTGGCAATTTTATTAAGCTACACTCAGTTAATTATTTTTTTAATAATAGCGCAAACTTTAAATGATAGCCATTACATCAATTCCTGCATTTAATGATAATTACTTTTGGTTAATTCATGATAATAATAATGCCATAGTAGTCGATCCAGGTCTTGCTGAACCGGTTTTATATACATTAGACCATTTAAACCTCGAATTAACAGGTATTCTGGTTACTCACCATCATGCTGATCATTGTGGCGGAATAGCTGAATTAAAAACAAAATATCAGTGTCCGGTTTGGGGCTCATCCAAAGACAATATTGCAACTATTGATCGCTTTTGCGACGATGGCGATTTCATCGACATTGAAGAATTATCAATCAAAATTCAGGTAATATCAGTTCCAGGACACACCAGAAACCATCTTGCATACTTTTTACCCAATTCCCAACAATCCAATAATGTATTGTTTTGTGGTGACACGCTTTTTTCTGCCGGATGCGGTCGGCTTTTTGAAGGCACCGCTGAACAAATGTGGAAATCTTTGCAAAAGTTGATGGATTTACCTGACGACACTCACATTTACCCTGCACACGAATACACGCTTTCCAATCTGGAGTTTGCTGCTCACATCGAACCTGACAACAAGATGGTTTCTGATTATCTACAGCACGTCTCCCTGCTAAGAAAAATCGGTATTCCCTCTTTGCCATCCAATATTAATCTGGAAAAGCAAATTAATCCCTTCTTGAGGATTAAGGAACCTGCCATTCAGAAAATAGCCCAATCAAATGGTAACGCTACTAAAATGAATGATAGTCAGGTATTTGCAACCATAAGAGAGTTAAAGGACAGATATTGAGTCAGTGTTCATACTCTATCCCCCTGCCATTTGACTTTGTATTTGAATATCAATACCATCTCGCCTTTATTAACCACTTATTTGTATAGCGGTTAAATCAATTGTTTTATTTGAAAAGAGATTTGTCATGAACTATTGTGTGTGTAGTTCAATATTACTGTTTAAAGGAACTTCTTAATGTATCGTAGTTTATGGATTACAGTCATCTTCATCATTAGTGGATGTGCTTCTTTAACAGCTAACAAGTCAACTTCCGATCTATCTCCATCCGGTCAAAGAACGAATCAGGATATTCTTTTGCAGCAGTGTCATGCAGAATCTGAACAAATAGACACTCAGGCTTATACTAATGTCTGGAAAAGAATCGAAGCGCAGTTATCTTTTGATATTCCTGAAAACAAAAGAACTACCTCTCAAAAAAACTGGTATCTGAAACACCCTGAATATATGAAAAGAGTGACTGAAAGAGCCAGCCCCTATTTATTCTATATTGCGGAAGAATTAGAAAAAAATAATTTGCCAATGGAATTGGCTCTGCTGCCAATTGTTGAAAGTGCATACGATCCTTTTGCCTACTCACATGGTCGCGCATCTGGTATGTGGCAGTTTATACCTGGTACAGCGAAAATGTTTGGTGTTAAATCAAACTGGTGGTATGACGGTAGAAGAGATATTGTCGCTTCCACACAAGCCGCTATCGGTTTTTTATCCCATTTAAATAAACGCTTTAATGGTAACTGGATGTATGCTCTGGCAGCCTATAATTCAGGTGAAGGAAACGTAAGAAAGGCAATTCGTAAAAATAAAAGAAAAGGCAAACCTCTCGATTTCTGGTCTTTGGACTTGCCAAAAGAAACCGAAGCCTATGTGCCGAAACTACTTGCCCTCGCCAGTATTTTAAAAGAAAACATAGACGATCAGACCATGTGGGTACCAGTTGATAACTTACCGTTCTTTGATACTGTTTCGACGGAAACCCAAATTGATCTCAGTCTTGCAGCTTCTCTTGCAGAAATGAGCATGGATGAATTTTATCAAATAAATCCTGGATACAATCATTGGGCAACATCTCCAACAGGTAATCATATGATCGCATTACCCATCGACAAAATAGATATTTTTAAACAAAACCTGCAAAAGATCCCGGCTGACCAACGAATCTCTTACAAACGCTATACCATTAAATCTGGCGACAGTTTGATTAGTATTGCCAAAAAATTTGATACCACTGTCACTTTGCTGAGATCACATAATTCAATCAGAGGAAACACAATTCGTCAGGGCAAAACACTGCTCATTCCTGTTGCTTCACAGGCAAGAGATCAATACCACAAAAGCCAGCAGCAAAGACTGATGGCCACTCAAAATACCAGAAGAAATGGTCACAAACAGGTAATTTATGTACAGGCGGGTGATTCCATGTGGGAGATAGCCAAACGATACAAGGTTAATGTTCGCAGTCTGGCTAAATGGAACAACATGGCACCAACCGATCCTCTGCAGGTTGGTAAAAAGTTGGTTATCTGGACAAAAAAACCGGAATTGGTTTCATTGTCAAACAACAACAAAAAAACTCGAAAGATTTATTATACTGTTAGACAAGGCGACTCTTTGGCCAAAATTGCAAGCAAATTTAAAGTCAGTCTTGCCAGCTTAAAACGTTGGAATAATAGCGTGGGTAACAAGAAATATCTTAAACCAGGCGATTCTCTAAAGCTGTATATCGATATTACTGAACAGTTTTAACCTAAAGTAATTCCTGAAACTCCATATAAATATCAGCTCTGGTATAGTGCGATTCTGTAAAAGGGCATGGTCTTTCTTCAAAACCCAGCTTTTCATATAACTTGATTGCTGGCTTCAAAATTCTATTTGATTCAAGGTAAAACAATTTAAAATCTGAATCTTTGTACCAATTTATTGCAACTCTGGCCAGTTTCTCACCAATACCATACCCCTGAAACGATTCATCAACTGACATTTTAGAAAGTTCAAGACGCTCATCATCAGCTACAATCAAAGCTGCAGTACCGACAATATTTTCACCAATTTTGGCAAGAAAAATGTGCCCGCCAGGCGATAGAATATATTTTTCAGGCTGAGACAAAACCTGCTCATCAATAGGCTCTATGTGAAAATATTTTTCTAACCACTGGCAATTTAAGCGGTAAAAGTCTTCCCTGTACTTTGATTCATAATCGATAACTTCAACTTTATCCGACAAGGACGATTTTGGCATACAAGCTAACTCCGAAATAAAACCTGCTCTCTCTGAAACCACCAATTACATAAAGCAAGCAATGCACCTGCTATGATTGTGGTGGAGACAAAGATAACAATTAACATATCGAAGTCAATAGTTCCTTTGAAAATTTCCTTAATTGCTAAAGAAATATTAGTTATAGGCACAGATGCCCAAAACCAGTCCAGCTTTACCCCAGGTAAAAGTGAAATGATTAATGGAAAAATAATAACCAGCAATATTGGCGACATATAATTTTGCGCTTCTTTAAAAGTTCTGGCATAAATTGAAACACTCAATAGAATTGATGCAAAAATGGCAGCTATGGGTACCAACATTAAAAACATCAAAAATATATCTAATAAACTAATTCCGGACAAAGTGGTTATCAATTGCTCAGTCTTTTCAGTAAATACCGGATCCGGGAAAAAGCTCGCCATCAGATCTCCCGTCGTAAGAGAAATTAATGCAAAACTGAGTAATGTCAAAAAAATAGATACAAAGGATGTCGTGAATATCACCAAGAACTTGGCAAAGACGATACTAAAGCGGGAAACAGGTGTTAGCAACAAGGTTTCCAAAGTACCTCTTTCCTTTTCTCCCACGCCTAAATCAATGGCGGGATACATCGCACCAGACAAGCCTATAATGATCAAAATATAGGGTAACAACCCACCAATTTTTTCACCTAAGGATTCTCTTTCATTAGCTGTTGACTCTTTAACAATAGTGAAAGGCTCATTGAGCCCCTTACCTTGTGATTCAGTTAAGCCTAATTGTTCATACCTTTGAAGAATAAAATTTTGCTTATAATCTTTTAATGCTTTATTCACTCTCTGATAAATCAACTCGCTGGTTGCGAGTGAATCATTGTAAAGCATTTTAATATTTACCGGTTCTTTATTATCCAGCTTATCGGCTGCGCTTTCTTCAATTTCAAGCGCAAACCTAATCTCATTATTTTCAATATATTGTTTGGCACTTTTATCTTCCGGAATGTCAACCAATTGCATCGAATCATCTTTTTTGATTTCATCAACCAGCCCGGGGTAATATTGCTGACCTATAATTGCGTATTTTAATTCCTCTGTAACGGCTTTATTTGCAATTTTTACCGTAACAGCTGCAAATCCAAACATAATAACTGGCATTATTAAAGTCGGGAGTAAAATGGTAAAAATAAGCGTTTTTCTGTCTCTTGTCAGTTCAAGTAGCTCTTTTAAATAGACTCTAAACATTTTTCACCTCCTTGTCCGAAACCAACTTCAAAAATGAATCGTATAAACTGCTGTTACCACTGATCTGACGAAAATCATTAACATCCCCATCAAACCTTGTCACACCTTGATCAATTAAAACAACCTTGTCACATAGTTTTTCAACTTCGTGTAAATGATGTGTTGAGAATATAAGTGGAACATCGCCACCTTTATAAGATTCAATAAAGTCCAGAATAGATTTGGCTGCAATCACATCCAGACCAGTTGTTGGCTCATCCAGAACAATAACTTCGGGTCTATGTATAACCGTTCTTGCAATGTTTGCTCTTTGCTTCATTCCGGTTGAAAGAGAGTCGGCTTTTTTATCTGCAAAGCTGTGGATATCCAACATATTAAAAATATTATTAATTTCAACCTGTAAATCAGCTTCATTCATGCCATGCAAACGCCCAAAATATTCTACATTCTCACGAACTGTTAATCGATGATAAAGACTAGTCGTACCTGACAGAAAACCAATTCGTTTTCTCATAGCCAAGGGCTCTGCAATAACATCTTCGCCGTTAATCATAATCTGACCAGATGTGGCTTGAAGTGCGGTAGAAAGCATTCTTAAACTGGTTGTTTTGCCGGCACCATTAGGACCAATTAAACCAAGAACCTGGCCTGCACCGCAACTAAAACTGACATCACGTACGGCATTAAACCATATTCCATCTTCTCTGGGGTCTAGTGCATTTCTGTTCTTTTTCCTATTTTCCTTGACTGTTTTGCCGTCAAGCCTAAACCTTTTCATCAGGTTTTTAACTATTAACATTATAACGTTCCCTCACAAACCAGTATCAAACTACATAAAATATTCAAGCTTTCAGGATTTTACCGCGAAAACCCGAATGAAAGGTAATTATTAACAAAAATTAACAGAAAAGAATTGCCCACCAAAAAATGTTGGTGAGCTAATGAAATGTAAAACCAGAAATCAGAGTAACGTTATTTTAGGAATTTTTACACCTTCTTCATCTGAATAGGCGATTGACTCTGATGTGGCGGCAAACCCTTCAAATAAACTTTGATTATCTACAACATCAAGAAAATCATTGTAGGCATAACGGCATTCTACGACAGATTCGTAGGGCCCATAATCAATATTTTCTCGTGTTTTAAAAAACCAGTAACCATCAACCTGAAAAAAACGTTCACTTCTTTCAAACGATTCTTCGACCTGATCACTGATGCGTTTTGAATAGGGTTTTGCTTGTGGATTCATATTTTTCCTCCATGAAAAACTTATTAAGATACTACGGAGCCGATCTTTCGATGTAAAAATATCGATTGAAAAGCGATTCCCTTCCTATATACAATCTGGATTATAGCAGAAATATCCCTTTTTGAAATACTCTTGAGCAAAATTTCAACAGTTTTATATAAAATGTTGAATTAATTAGCAAAATGAATAACTAGCTGTACAGATCTGGCCACACTCTGACGCTTTTTATCCTGTTGTCCTTCATTTGAAGAATTTCCATGGGATAGCCTGAAAGCCTAAATCCTGTGCCTGCCTTTGGTAATGACTCGATATATTCCAGTATTAATCCATTGAGAGTTTTGGGACCATCGGTTGGCAAATTCCACTCCAGTATCTTGTTAATGTCTCTTATTGTCGTACTACCATCAACAATTACACTGCCATCTTCTTCCTTCTGGATGTCTTTACTACTATTAGCAAAATCAGTTGTAAACTCACCTACAATTTCTTCAAGAATATCTTCCAGCGTCACTAACCCTTCAATATCACCATATTCATCAACCACCAATCCTATTCTGCTTTTTTTTCTTTGAAAGTTAAGTAGTTGTATATTTAACGGTGTTCCTTCAGGAATAAAATATACCCCATCTGTTATAGATTCGATTTGATCAATGCTTATCTGATCTTCGTTATTTGAAAGCAGTTTTATGATCTGCCTCGCATGTAAGAATCCAACAACATTATCGATTTCTCCTTTATAAACAGGCAATCTTGTGTGAACGCTATTTTTAGTTTGATTGATAATGTTTTCTATGCCATCTTCCAGATTTATACCTATAATCTCACTCCTTGGAACCATGATATCTTCTACAGTAACCTTTTCCAGATCCAGAACACTTAACAACATTGCTTGATGACGTTTGGGAATTAATGCCTCTGCTTCTTTTACTATAATTTTTAACTCTTCTGAATCTACTGGCGTATCATGACTACTTTGAGTACTAATGCCAAACAGTTTGAGCAGGCCGTTGGTGATAGTATTTAAACCAACAATAATTACAAACAGCGCCTTATACAAAGGCATTAAAATATACGCTGCCGGAAAAGCAATTTTTTCCGGATGTAAGGCCGCAATAGTTTTTGGTGTGACTTCAGCAAATACCAAAACAATAAATGTCAAACTGACAGTACTGATTAAATATCCTGCATCTCCCCACAGCCTGACACAAATTACTGTTGCAATCGAGGCTGCTAACAAATTGACAAAGTTATTACCAATAAGAATCAAACCTATTAACCTGTCAGGTCTTTGTAGCAATTTTTGGGTCAACAACGCACCCTTATGTTTTTTCTTTGCCAGATGCTTAAGACGATAACGGTTTAGGCTCAATATACTGGTTTCTGAACTTGAAAAAAAAGCTGACATCACTATTAAAGCTAATAAAGTTAATGAAAGCGTTAACGTAGAGATACTGTCCAATGATTTAATTATCCTCAGATTTTCTGTAGGAGAGAGATTTCGAATTAATTATTTTGTTTAATAATTTATTTAATCTTTTAACTTTGTTATTCAGTGTCAAACTGAATAATAACTTCATTGTCAATTTACAATTCTTGGAAATGCTATCCATTTGCCAAAATATACTCCATCACCAACTTACTACCAAAGTAGCCTACGAGTAGCAGTAAAACTCCCAAAAGGCTGATTTTGGCTGCTGATACACCTCTCCAACCTTTTACAAATCGCCCGTACATGACGTATCCTAAAACAAGCCATGAAGCAATTGTCAAAACTATTTTATGTAGTACCTGTGCTGACTTTAAGTCATCCGGCAGCCAGATAACAAAAACAAGTGAGCATGTAACAAATGTAAATCCTAATGTTACCAGTTGAACCAGAAACCTTTCCATTGACTCCAAAGACCCCAGCCAGGGATATATTTTTGCCGGTTTGCTACGTAATCCCTTATCCAGATAAAGCACCAGAACAGATTGAATGGCTACCAGCAACATCAAACTCATTGCTAAAATACCAAACAGAATATGTAACAAACTTACAGAGTGATCTATATTGAGTATTTTCTGCTGATTCAAAAAAGTAACCGCTATCAGGCCTGAAATTACAATAGGTAGAGTGACTATAAGCAAAGAGCCGGCTTGATGCCTAATCACATTCCATACGGTTAATAACATGGCAATCCAGGTTGTCATGGTAAATACATTCAACAAACTAAGATTTTGCCCTTCGCCACCATCAATCAATTGGTATGATAGATATCCGTGCAACACCATCGCAATTCCCAATATTGCATATACAGCATTAGGCAAAGCCGATTCATTGCTTAACTTGAACCACGCAAAAACAAATGCGGCGGCATACAATATTATAGATATATACTCAATCCAGCTTATGATTTGCAAATTAACCTCTTTATTAAATGATTAGCAAAGTTTTAGTCCATAATGCCTATCATAAATCTTGCCAAATTATTATCAAGTCTTATTTAACAAATACAATATATTTGCTGACAAGCATTGAGATGATCAATAATCCAGTTATAATACCTGACTTATAATTTTATTATCATTACTATATTCAACAGGACTACTATATGTTTGATAATTTGTCAGATCGCCTTAATCGCGTTTTAAAAAAGATTAGTGGAAAAGGTCGTATCACCGAAGACAATATAAAATCAACACTTCGAGAAGTACGTATGGCCCTTCTTGAGGCTGATGTAGCACTTCCTGTTGTTAAAGATTTTGTAACCAAAATCAAATACCGTGCATTAGGTAAAGAAGTTAAATCCAGCCTCAGCCCAGGCCAAGCTTTTCTTAAGATTGTAAAAGATGAAATGATTGTGGCAATGGGTCAGGCAAATGAAAAGCTTGATCTCAAATCTACACCACCAGCCATTATTCTCATGGCCGGATTACAAGGTGCCGGTAAAACAACCACAGCTGCAAAACTGGCTAAATATTTAATAGAAAGGGAAAAAAAATCGGTCATGGTTGTCAGTGCCGATGTCTACAGACCTGCTGCAATAGACCAACTTGAGAAAGTGGCAAATGAAGTTGGAGCCCAATTTCACCCATCAAAAACTACTGATAAACCTGAAAAAATTGTTAAATCAGCCATTGAACAGGCTAAAAAATCTTTTTCTGATGTTTTGATTATTGATACCGCTGGCCGTTTGGCTATTGATGACGAAATGATGGCCGAAATTAAACTTGTTCATGCTACAGCAAAACCGATTGAAACCTTGTTTGTAGTCGATAGTATGACCGGGCAGGATGCTGCTAATACTGCAAGAGCTTTTGATGAAGCTTTACCTCTCACTGGCGTTATATTAACAAAAGCAGATGGCGATGCACGCGGTGGTGCGGCTTTGTCAATCAGACATATTACGCAAAAACCAATCAAATTCATTGGTATTGGCGAAAAGCTTGATGCTCTTGAACCTTTTCATCCCGAACGAATCGCTTCTAGAATACTCGGAATGGGAGATGTTCTATCCCTTATCGAAGAGGTGGAACGAAATGTAGATCGTGAAAAAGCCGAAAAACTGGCAAATAAAGTCGTTAAGGGTCAAACCTTCGATCTTGAAGATTTCAAAGAGCAATTACAACAAATGAAAAATATGGGTGGATTATCCAATCTTGTCGATAAGCTTCCAGGCATGGCC
>Ga0224501_10000562_pt1 | contig 29636 bp, 13 predicted proteins | sample SF_Oct11_sed_USG_4_FD_169105 | JGI IMG/M metagenome (GOLD analysis project Ga0224501, IMG submission 169105) | Sediment microbial communities from San Francisco Bay, California, United States - SF_Oct11_sed_USGS_8_1 | ecosystem: Environmental > Aquatic > Marine > Sediment | place: USA... | reverse complement strand
CCGTATATGTTGAGGCATTCAGGGCCTTTTACAACCATTGAGTGCAGTTGCATGAAGGCGTCTGAGTGAGTGAAAGTTGGCACACACCTAACGCGAGCCAAATGTTCTATGAGTGGATGAACCAGTTCATTGTTATCCTAGCTATTTTGTTCATTGTCATACAAACAGGTGGCTACTGTCAAGATGTGTTGTATATAATTAACTGAGTCGCTTCATTAGTCCCAAAATAATCGGATATTGTGTTTGGCAAAAAAATATCTGCTCTGTCTAGTTTGTTTATTGGCCATATGACTTGTATTCTGACTGCGTTTGCATCACTGCGCGTTGGTTGAATGAATGCCGGCGAGCTTTGTACTCCCAACTCACATGAGTTCTTTTTCTTCTTCTCGCGTATGGCAAAGTCGCCGGTTTAGATACTTGTTTCTTTACCAGTTATGGCTTAGCATGGAGCACCACGTGCGGGTCAATGTCATCGCTCCAGGTTGGGGGTCAGTCAACCTAAGTAAGTTTCCACATTTGGCTACTCTTATCAAGAAGGGAGAGGTGGATCTTTAACAACCGAGGAATGATTTTGACCCTAATCCACTGGTTGAGACCTCCATTTTTTAACGTGGTGATCCGAACCCACACTGGCAATTTGGAGTGAGAAGCTTGCTAAAGGCCCATACCAAAAAAACACCACGCCGGCAGTGAGGCTCAAACCTGCAATCCTTAGATCGCAGACCCAAGCTTTTACCAACTGAGCTATCCTGGTTCCCCGCATGAGCACTGATCCAAATTAACGTAATATAAGAAAAATTGACTTGAGTTCAAAGATAAAAGCGAGCTTGATGTCGAGGCAAGCTTTGTAAGAAGTGACTCGCCTTGTAACACTTTTACTTAATATTTAAACAAGGGGCTGACGGAAGTACTATCCGAATTGTGAAGTAGAGTTTACATGAATAAAACGCGTAATGTGTCCGGCTTAAATTCCCCTACATGAATGGCTAGACTTAGCCCAGGTACAAGAAGCCAAAACCAACTAATGTGCGATCTTCACACGAATGAGGCTTATCTCTGGCCACAATTTGGTTTACTAACCGAAGTCCCCTGGAGAAACAACTAGCCTAGCCAACCATCCATCACGGCGGAGCAACCAAGCAACAGAGGAGATGGTAGGGTGGTGTGAGAAGATAGTGAACAAGGCTCTACTTTTATAAAATAAGTTTATGATTGATAATGACAGCTTCTCACTGTTATGAAGGGATTAAATGGATAGCCGGGAAGCAAAGTGCTAGCAGAACCTATTCAAATAAAAAATGTCTGTCTGTAGTATATTGATGCTTGCGGAATCTGGCTAGTTTTAGACAGATTAAGTTGGTGCATGTTCTTTCGCTAACGTTATCAACCCGTTGGCAGAGCATTGCTGCTGGCGGCCGTTGAAGCTGATATACGCCAAGTTGGACTAGTTTTCGAGCGCTGTGCTAGATATGCCATGTGAAAGAAGGGAGTTATCAAACTGTGAGATCAGTGATATACTTATTGACCAGGGTGTAGCCCCTATACCGACTCACGGACTAGTCACTAATGATGACGTCCGATCAAGCCAGCGTCAGCGCGATGCCAAAAAGCCTCGCAAGTCATGTTTCTGGCAACGGTAAGGGGAGGAACAAACGTTAAAGGATGTTATTTTCAGGCTGTGCACGTGTACAATGACTTTTAGGATAAGATCTACGCGTACCAAATCTGCAACAAGATCAGACAAACATGTCCGCCATACAGCTGCGAAGACGCTAAAGTCAAGTGGTAGAAAGTCAAATTCCTCAGTAAGAGAAGTGGAAAATTATAGGCACTGCTCTATAGCCACACTAAGTACCATGATTGCCTATCTGTACAAAGATTACATTTCGTTTAGAAGGACTGAAGCTTCATTGAAATGAACGTAGTGATTGGCAAAAACCTTGATACATTAACAACAGTTACAAATAAAGCCTGATTTATAGCGATGTGTAAAATTTTCTTTATCAACAAAGGCTTCACTTGTCTCGGTGCAAAATTGCCAAAATCTGAAATAGACGGTTGCAAAATGTTCAGCCAACAGATAACTCAATATGCAACCCAGAAAGTCCGCATAGAGCATACATCCCTGTTCCTGATGACCAGGATAAAGGTTGAGAAGCCAGGCATGGGAATCCTATGAGTTTTTTGTATGTTAGTGAGGTACTGAAGGGCTAAACTGATAAGGGTCATTTACTACAATCAATTTGAAAGAATGGAAAGTTTCGGGTCATAAATAGGCTCTATACCAGCAATGGGCAGCTGAGGACCTTTTCCAAGTTTTCCCTACACCTGTGCTTGTGGTATGAGTTCAGTCCAAACTGGTCACAATTGTACTATTGTGCAATTGGGATAAGTTCTTTCCCATATGGTTTGCAGTGCCTAGAGATTCGAGTTGATAGATGTGGGTTCGTTAGTTCACTTTTCACAATTAATCAGCTCTACTGCCCGAAATATGGTGGAGGTATGTGTTTGGTAGTAAAGGGAAATGACCAGAAAGCAAGATGAAAGACTAGACCCATTATATAGCTATGGGATTGTCCTGTGTTGCAAAGGGAATTATGCGTCTGGCATAAAACAGTAAAAGGGCACACGTATCACCTTCCAATTAGATGGCCCAGGCATACGTACCGCACAGAACATTACTTACAGTGGCTCAGATGCTGGTTATATCCCTTGTGGTATATGGTTAATCCGTGAAATAAGGCGCTGTGTCCAGCGTCTATCCACACTAGTGATTATACGCTGCTATCAGCGACAACTGATATAGCTTCAACAATGGTGTTTATCTACAGTCCCTATTGTACTAAACCCGGCGTGTTTGACTTCTATGATTGCAACAGTAATTATCAAACCTTATAGTCTATAGCGTTTAGTGTTCTGTGATAGGCTGGTGCGCAGAAGACTTGAGAGACCCTCCAATCAACTGTTGAGTATAAAGCTAAAACCTTCGTTATAATGATACGGTTCTAATCGGGCGAGGGTAATTCCGGACAGCTACATTTTAATGCGCAAGCGCGCGATGACCTATATACCGGTAAACATTATGGCTGCGAAAGGGAAGGCTTCAGCAAATCTGACAAGACTTTGGACTTTTTTCCGCAACAGCGACCGCAGTCAGTCCCGGAGTAAGGTTCTGTATGGAGTAAGTGGTACGGCGGCACTGATTGCGCTATATACTGTTCACACAAAGAACAAGAACAGCAACAAACTCGCCATAAAAGATGGAACTCTTCTGAGGAGACCAGTTGAAACAGCGAGTCCATTAGGCGGTGTGGAAACCCCTAATCCGAGCAACAAGACCGCTCTGGAGTCTGCCAAATCCTTCTTTCAGCCCCCTACATTACACGCTGCAGAGGAATCGAAACCCAACGTAAGACTTGACCAAATGAGTCATATGATGACCAATTTAATATACACACTCACAATCTGCTGGCAGGATGGGACTGCTATTGCTAACTGACAAACTCCCAACTATACTAGACTATAGTCATTTTCACTGTCAGTGTGAGTGTCACTATCACTCACGCAGGCTCACTCAGTCATCTTTCTAAGTGCAATTCATAAATATGCTTGGTGATTCCCTGAGTGTAACACTCAGAAACAGTCGTGGTCTCCTAGCAGAACTATTAATACGTGCTGAGGAATGTTTTACACATTGGGTCACATGAATAAATCACATAGACTAGAGTTATATGGCTGAGCCATAAATTGACAAAACTGCACATTGGCAATATCTCCAAGTAGACTCACTCCATTAACATAGTTAGTAGTTACTAGTGCTAGTCTACTGCAGCCACAAGCACACAAGGTCTATGTTGGCTTGTCTGTTAATGTCTAGTAGGTTCAAGCTCTTTGAGTTAACTATCGAAATTAAAATGGCTTAAAAAGTGCAAGAGATACTACACTCTGGGGCGATCCTGTGGCTAACTTTCTAGGAAGTGACCTAACCGGGTAATCTAACCATCAGACCCTGTAATGATTTTAAATGAGTCTTTTGTTGCCTTCAGTTGGCCAGGGGCTAATTGGGGCTTTCTTTGAACTGATCAATATTGGCACTGCAAGATTATCCGACATGATTGAGCTATTCTTGGTCGGAGAACACATCCTAGCAGACGGTTATATAAGTGAAACCAGTCACTGTGTCTCCTGGCCAACAAAACTCAAGCTTCCGTATTGTAGTATCTCAAACAATGATTGGGGTCTCAATGATAATATCAGTTAAGTACATTAGACAGAGCATTGAAAAGGCAATCAGCCAGCTATTGGGGCATTACTATAAAACTATTCCCCCCTGGTCACGCGAAAGGGGCAAAGCTCACTATTGTCAACGGGGATGCCTTCGTACATTTAGCCTGCGGCAAACCTCATTGTTTCTTCAATGATTGTTATTAGTAGCAGTTGGAATAAAAAAAGTTAACAGTGTGAAAGAGTAGTTGCTGTTTTGTTTTCTAGTTCTGTTTATCATTGGGTACATCTTCCACCTATCAACATTATCACAAACTTGACTTTTAACTGGCCAATTGTTTCGGCTTGAGCGTTTTCTTTTCACATTGAAAAGCTACTGGCTCGCCAACACTTGTCTGGCTACGATGAAGAAATGCAGATAATATTACTATGAGATATCGCGCCATACCCGTTGACATAGTTTGAAAAACGTGTGCAATGCAATGAGAACTGTCTTATACACAATGCAAACATAGCCAGGTTAGTCCATAAAACAATGAATATTCACACATTGTGACTTTGTCGGTGTCATCGTCCAGGCTGTATTGATGGTAAATTTTTCTTGTCAATGTGTAAAATTCAATAGAGTTGATGACTGATGCGCCGTTTATAAAAGGATGTAATATTCAAAGAGTTGAATAACTTGAGGTCTGATAGTGGGAAGGGCATCCCATCCAGTTGGACCTATGTTGCTAAATACTGCACAAATATAGCCAGGGTCAATAACCTTAAGTCTACAGTTAAAGCAGTGCTGTGCATGGTCTATGTTAGTATTTTGATGTAATCCGACAGAATTTCAACGCCACTCGCTAGCTTTCCATCAGAAGAACTGTAGGAGACTCAATGTTTCACACATAAGCATTACACTTATTGTCGAGCCAAACCTATTTACTTCCAAACCTCTCTCATGAAAGGAACACTGTTTGAGTTGAGATGGCTGAAACCTTTCAAAGAACAAATGCAAGAATCATACTACCATTTGACTCCAGACAGGTATGAGCTATTGTCTGGCTAGTTTGGACAAACTCCTTTGTAATGGAGGCAAACAAACAAAAGACCGCTCTCATCTCTCGGGGTCCCAGCGGAACAATTATCATTGGGGCACGATAATGCAGTAAATCCGTATGAAGTACCTATCATGTAGCATAGCCAGTATTGACTGTACTTGGATAGAAGTGTGTGTCTTCCTACTGCTCAATGACTCACAAAATGACCACCCGCGTGAAAGTGGGACGCTATCATAACAGCTACTATTAGTGACATGGGATACAACTCCTAGACCTTCTCATATATAGACCTTATGTGACACAGGATGCAACTCCTAAATCTACGAAAAAAATGGTGTACAAGGTTTTGTTGATCTCATTAACGACCTGTCAGAGGCTCTCCTCATCAGCATATAAAATAGATTGATGTGACCTTAATAGTGCTGATCTGCTGAGGCTTGGACCAACATTTTTTGGAACACCAAACCTGCTCAATAAATTCCGTTTTTATCATGGAATCTGGGTTAAGTTATCAAGAGAGCTAGGCCTATGGAGACATTGTTAATCGTGGACAGACCTCACGACTTACCAAACTGTTCGCAGCATTAGAAGACTCTCGTCATATGTCGACAACCATACTTTCATTCATTGTAAGATTGTGTTAGGAATTTGACTAATTTACCGAATTACGTTTCCGAGCGGCTCCCCCACAAAGTCTATTGCTATTCAAACAAAAGCTTTTCATTCGCAGACTTTTAGGATTAGGAGAATAATCTATCCATGTTTTATAAATAAAGCCGTAAGCCTGGCCGCATGGGTAGATACACTGACTTGGGTAAGACTTGTCTTTTATTGTCAACAATGACGATTTGGTACTCAAAATTTAGTGATAAATATAGTCACCAAAGGGGTCTAGGTGTTGCCAAAAAGTCTCACAAACTTGTTCCGCTATACCTACTGGAGTCTGTACCAGGCCTTCCTGTAACCTCTGCTATAGGAGGTTGGTTAGCTGGTGTGTGTCTGTTGAAATAGTCCGATTACTCAATCATTGTCTGACCACTAGACATTCCTGATAGTTATTTTTTTCACACCTCTACTTCGGTTTCTCTCTAACCAGGGTACAACCCCAAAAACTCCCGTCAGAATAATGACACAGGCTAGTGGGAGGGGGATATTGCAAACAGCACTGAGTCATAAACCTGCTGGAAATAGACACCATAACCCAAGCGTTGCTTGGTTTAGGAAGTATACATTGCTTCAACACGCTAGATAGTGTTTATACAACAATGCAACCTGCTCCTACAGCCTTAAATAGCCCGGCAGTTAAGGGCGTACGAAGCTCGAGTTTGTCATTCATGTTTGTACGATGACAGGCGGACATTTTTCTGTTTCCTCTGCCAAACTGACCATTGACATCCCATTTTTATAGCTGAACCCCGCAGCGAAAGCGGCCAGTCTCGTCATGGAGTACATAGATCAGGTTATATGCGTCACAAACCCAATCCGTGTAATGATTGCCTCTGCTGTTTTTACTACCTGACTGTACGGTGTCTGGCTGCGTCTTTTCGCCCCACCTCACATCCACTACTACCAAGGAATGCTACCTTTCAAAAAGTCACTTCCTTTTCAATTAACTAAATGTTTTAAACCTGACAGCATTATGACTCTGACTGATAAAACAAACTGCAGCTTTGAATGCGAGTGGTGTGTGGTCTTTACTCAGAATGATGGATTTCTATTCTGTTGGCAAAGGAGAAAATTTTCACTCCCTACTGCTTCCCCACCCCATTTACCCCATATTATGTCATCGCAGCTGGGTTATTTATAAATTGTGTTTCTATTAGGATCCGGTAGGTACAGGAGATGTATTTCATATGAGAGAGCAACGGTACCTAGACTTTGCCTCGGTGCTCTACAACGGCGAAGTTTATATGACTCCCCAGGACTTTCTTCACTCCGTCACACAGGAAGGCGCAAGAGGTAAGATGGCCAAATAGGGACAAGATGGCTGACAATGGCTAACATGGCCCACAAGAGTAAGCTGACCTACAAAAGTAAGTTGGCTAACAAGACTATTATGGCAGACAGAGGTAAGGTGATCCAGTGGTTAAGTTGGCTGTCAATGGTAAAGATGGCCAACAAGAGTAAGATGACTGAGGAGGGTAAGATGGCTGACACAGATAATGGGGCAGGCAATGGTTAAGACGGCTGGTAAGTGTCTGGTTTTTTTTAACATGGCCACTGTCTGCGGTGCGATTTCTCTGAAGGCTAGTTGAAGGTAAGTGACGATTGATGTAAGTAGGGTTTTGCAGACTGATAGTGACCAGTATAGGTTTACAATCCCGCGATAATCCTGTCCTGGTTCTACCGCAGAAGGCCTGTTCGCATAATGCTTACATCGTTTGTTGAATAATCCTCTTTGACTGCAAAGCCGTTACATCCAGGATGTCCTCTTTTTCCCCCTTTTATGGCTTCTGTATCGAATTATAGGTTTCATTAAATGCCTGTAGTTCCATATAACACCAATTCGTTGGTTCCTGGTATGTACTACATCTCATTTTGTTATATTTTGGTCAAACCGTCTATTGCCGCGTGCTCCTATGCGATCTAAAGTAAGCCATCCAGCTAGCTTTCCGTTGCAAAATTGGACATGGTTGCAAACTGTGAACTGTGCTCTGCTTCGCCCACAAACCCCAACCCATTCATGCCGATTATAATAACAAGTTTTGCTGAATCTGGCCAACGCACTTGGGTGTTTTTTCCCGAAAGTTGGTGGTACGCAGCACTGCTTTGGATGAAGTCCAGGGCTGTCCTAGACAGACAGCACAGTAAACAAGATCATCACTGTGCAGTAAATTACAAGTGATGGGTCAATGTCCCAGGTGTACTAGTAATTCTAGTAATGTCGACTCCGTGTGGGAGCCCCTGGCCCAGAGTCACAGAGCGCGGCGGGTCTCATAAACTATTTTTAGCTGTGGAAAACTCCAGCTAAACTACAGAAGGGCAGAACCCTTGGAAGAACTCTAGGTAGAAGTGTCACTGATAAAACTCTATATATGCCATGCGACTTCATCGCCCATTGCCAATGAGACCATTTCCTTTACATGGATGGCATCACTGAACCAAAAGCGTATTTACAATATGGTCCATGGTATGATAGGGTGGGCTGTCTGATAATCTGAAAAGGTGAAAGAGTTGGCAGGTGAACAAGCAACCTCCGATCCGTGCTTGCGCTCCAAATAGTTATATAATATTTAATCATACATTCGATGAATGTAACAAGCATTTTTAGGTATTGTAGTTAGTGATGGGCCTGCTCTGATACCTCACTGTATACTGACTCACGCTCCACCAGGGATGCTGAGATGCTGCCATAATCCTATTAATATGTTTACTGCGCTGACCCAGCTATGAATCATCAGACTAGTCACTGGTGCTGTCGAAATCATAGTGCTGTCAAAATCGTAAACATGTGACAGCAGATAGCCTCGGGTGCCGGAAAAGGGCCTGATGTCGACAGCGATGATTTCAAATCGAGCTTTCAATATTTACTTCCGCAAAAGTCTGGCAATATTTGTATCGGGCAGTGACACATGACACAATCACCAGGGCTGAGTCAATGCAGAGATCACTTAATGTCATAATTAGCTTTTACCTGTGACGCAACCATCTTGGTTCTGGTTTTCCACCCCATCCCGGGTAATATTGTGTAATTTTTTTCACCATTTTCCCAGAATTCCTCAAGGAGTTCTTATGGTTCAATACTGGACTCTGCCTAATCGTCTTAGTCACCACTCGGCTAGTTGGACAGTTGGGCTTTTTTGTAAATTGAAAGCGTGTAAAATCACCAGACTGCGGTTTACCGTAACTTATGACCCAGGGTCAGTATGAGATGCCTACGACTTGATGAGCATTACCACTGGTGGCTTTTACTTATGTTTGCTGAGTGGTAAACAGCTTAGATTGCTGCCGCTGGCTGAGTGCATTGCGGTACCATTGGTCAGCGTTGGTAGTCATCTGAGCTAGGGGGTGGACAGTCGGCATTCCTAGTTAATCAGTCCTCCTTCTGTACTCAAGTCTGGTCATGAGATTGGTCCCTTTGATTTTGTCAATTTAACCAATTTCGCAGAGGGATTTGGTCTTACATTGGCTTGGTCGTATAGTAAGTTAAAACACGAAACAAGGAGAGAATTTAGATTCAGTGGTTTTGCCCATTTTCGCGGTCATTTGTCAATTGCTACACAGAGAGTCACTGAGTCTTGATGGATGAGAGTCTTATGCGAAATTGAAATAAACAAGTACAATGTACTCGCGGAGTGGAGTAGCGTGCCTGCAAAATTACTAGCGAATAAACTTTTACTTAAGAGAGGTATTCGGTGATACCAGTCTGCGACCTAGTATAACCAATGAAACCCTATTAACAATTTTGTAAACTAAAATCTGGTGTTATCGCCCCTGTCTTTCAAACAGAATAACTGTCAAATATTTGCTTGCTAACTTCATTGTGGCCATCTTTTTTTCAGCGAGGAAATATCGAATCGCCGTTGATGATGAAAAAGTTAACAAATGGCTCAAGGCAACACCCAGTCGTAAATATGGCAGTACTAAAATGTTTCGGAGTCTCAATGAGCAAGGTATCATCTTCTCTTGTATATGGTGTCTCACCCACCGTGATGAAGCGTAGAGCATTGAGCACCACAAGCAGTTCAGTATCAATGCTCTATCTCATAGTGAGGGGTCAGTATCAATGCTCCGCCTCATAGTGAGGCTTGTTTTCGTTGTGAGTTAGTATAAATGTGAGGAGTTTATACTCACTAGGGGGGGCCACCAGTGTTCGAACCCAGGTTCAGAGGCCAGCGATCTACCACTGAATTACCCAGCTATACTAACAAGGTACAGATCGGTGCATTCCGACATGACTAAAGAGAATGACGGCACATTAGATTAGTTTTACCCATGATACTATAATTATCTCTATTGGTAAAGGTCTTCATAACCTGGACATTTTTATGGAGCAGCATAACAACTAAGGGATAGCTGGTTAGATCAATAGCTCGAGCAGCACTGGGCTCTGGGTCTAAAGATTTTGAGTTAGCCCTAGTCGCTCACACCGCCCGGCTCTCTCTTTATTAGTACCAGCTCCTCACACTATATTCTAGTTTCTACTGCTCTGGATTAAGCCCTAGTCTTAGGAGGTCTGCTAAATAGGATGGGCCAGTGCCTATTTAATTAACCCAGCAAATATCATTATTGGGCTAGCTGGCTCAACTAATTTTTGACTTTTTGAAATTCAATCCTGTAAGGAATGACAACTCTGAATACTTTGCTAAAAGCGCCATTTCCAGGATTTCATGAACGGGTATGCATAGGATATATAGCAGTGTTTAAAAACCACATGGCAAGTCTTTAGACTCCCCATACTGGCACCATAAGGCGTGAAGCCGCAGTATTGCACCCTCAGGGTATTTCTCCTGTCACTCGAACTGTCTCGTCATTGCGCTATTGTTCATTAGGGATATAATTACTACACTCTCACCACTAAATACCTTGGCTAGTGAGCCTGGTCACTGAGTAGGCTCGGTTGAGGTTGGTTACCAAGTGGTCCGCGGTCGCCTCTTACACACTCTCCCTCAGTTTTAGCTTGTTGTGTTGGTGCTAGACTAAATTGGATGATAATTAGGTCTTATTTGATCTGATGTTAAAAATAGTTTCACTTTTTGGTCAATTTTCCGTCTTATTGGTCAAATTGGTGGTCGCGTTAATAATTTTGAGAAGCTGGTGGAGAGACTTTAGGCGCTTATGCTGTCTGAGAGAATATTCTCCGATTGAATGTCACAAGCCCACACCTTTCGCTCAGCGCTTAATACGGGGAAAATGGGATCAGGGCGTTCATTGGTGGCACGCGTTTAAATTGCATCACATTTTTGCATGTGTCAGAATGATATCACCTTGAACTGGTGAGAGGGGACCTTAAAGCGCTAAAAACGAACGCTTCGAGAGGCCCGAAATATGCGCCGAATTATAGAGGAGAGCGTTACTCACAGCGGGAACCGAAAATGCGAGCCGTAGCGTTTACCATACCTGCAATTAGCCAAACAATTTCCTTTCTCTGGGTCTCTGTTCTATTGCCGCTAAACATGTCATTTCAATTCCATTTCAGTGGTTTTCATCACAGGAGTGTGCTAAATCACCGATTGATTGAGAGTCTGCTTGTTACTTGCTTGGGATTATTTCCACCTGGGGGTGTTTGGAACGATTTACGGACAACTTTAGCGATTGACACTGGCCAAGATATTGTACCATGTACCGTGTACAATTCTGCATTTAAAAGTTACCCAAACATGAGCCCATCATATTACATCCAAAGAGCACCTTGCAACAACATAGTTTCCTTGGCGAAATCAGACTTGAAAAGTCATTCATTTCAAACCATTGACCTTTATGTCATTTGTGGACGAATGTGAATCTTTGCTTGCAGTAGAGTTACAGTAGCATTCCCCAACAAAACTAGATATGAATTGGGCCCATGCAATTTTTGCCAAACCGAAAATGAAAAGTTTTAACTACAATCACCGCGCAACGACATTATAAACTCTTCCCGATATATTCTTTTGGGTGATACTGTTCCATATTTCTGGAAGTTGGTGTGAGATCTCTCTAAGTGTAAGATGGTGAATGGAAATGTGTTTCAGAAATTAGGAACTGGTTGGCTATCTATACTTCAGCTACACTGTTGGGGTGTAGCAATGGTTTAGTAGATGGTGTACTAGGGCCTAGAGACGGGGCATGGTTCGACTCTGTTTGGGTACCACTTTGTGTTGTCTAATTGAATCCGAATTGTGATGCTAAATGAAAAAGACCCGGCCATAGAGTTATCTTCTCTGTGGGGCATGCGGATGCAAGCAGAAAGTCCCTAATGACGTACCCTAAAAAATGCTGAGTAAAAGTCTCGGTAGACCAACTTTTTCATACCCGTGAAACTGATTAGAAGACCAAAGAAGAGCCTGAAAATCCTGTTTGAGTTGTTGTTGTTAATAATGTGCATAGTTGTAGATCTAGTTGTACTCTTTATGTAATTTTGTCGCATTAGAATCTATGCTCATTTGTGGAGAGATAGGCAGACTATAGTACCATGATAGGAAGGTACTCAACCACCTGTCCACCACCTGTCCAGGCCCGCTTCCCCCCAGAAAAGAAGTACCTCCACCCAGCGTCTCAGTGCGGTTATCACCGGTACCTTTGTAGTCGCCATGATTGATTGGGGCACCGTTTTGGAATGTTTCTGGGACTAAAGTTTCTTAGCAAACAAATGTCTCCCCGTGAGAGCTGGATATCTCAGTGCTACAGCTAAGAGCCTTGTAACCGATCGGACTATAGGGTGAAACGTTAATACTGACCCTCTTGCTGTGCTATATAGTAAGCCGTAACTGGTAAAAAATCAAGGATCTAACCTGACAGTGACCATCCCTAGGTTGGTGGTTTAGAACTATATTACCAGCTGATGATTAGGCTGGATAGTATTTTATCTAGATTATACCATTGGTTCAGGGTCTCACCTTTTAAGGCTTTTCTTCAGGATTATGGTCACCCGCTGATGGCACCTCTCAACAGGTGCACTTATCGAGAGTCGCGAATAAAGAATGCAAGGCCAGTAAATTCTCCAAAGTGCACCTTGAACGAGTCTATTTGACCTCCCCTCCATTGCCCTTACCTGTCACGAGTTTGGTGGGAATGTTGATGAATTAGAAAGGATTATAACCATTTTTGGGTTTGACTATCGGTCGCTTTCTGGTCATTATCCAGGCTGATTGGTACGCATCGCGGTGGTCTCCAGTAATATTAATTAACTTACCAAACGTCGTCGTGTGCGCACTGCATTCGTCGTGAGTGAATTATCAGGCTTCGCAGCCGTCGTTCAAATCGCTGTAATCCGCTAAAGAAAACTCCCTTCCATCCGTAGTCCGGCTATTCTTTAGTACGATCCTGTCGTTATAGTTCCAATATGTCCGCTCGCTCTCTCTCTCCCTCACTACCGATATGTGGCTTCGGCTAATGCAGCTGGTAATGTAATTGGATGGTGGGGATGCAGTGTGCTTCGATTTGGAGGGCCCTTAGTCAAACACTGACAAGATGTAATTATTAGCGTCTCACACTCACGGACTGTGTCACCTGGCATTTTAGTGTGTAGTGTACATCGACATTTTGAACTATGCAATCCTCTCTGATGTGGCACATTTTACATTCTCACCACTCTTACCATCATCTCTATCCCACAATTTAAAGGAGAATGAGTGGCAAAAGGGTGTACAGCCACCCTCAACTCAATCGGCTAGAAGACACAGGAAATTATTGGAAAGTTAAACTCGTATTAAAATCTTCTCTAACAGTCCGTAAACATGGGTAGAACAAATGGATCTTTCTGGGTAGTTCACTATTTAAGTTTTTTTATTGAACTGTAGGGCCCTGAACTACATTCTGCTATTTCATTGGTTTAAATAATAAATGGGTCATGTTCCTGTGCCAATACAAATTCCTGTCACAAAATCTCTCCTGTGCCAATACAAATTCGTAGGGATCGTTGATGGTGATGGGAGATGATTACGAAAGTGTAATCAAATCATCAATAATACACGCGTGGCTCGTTTCTGTACCCAAACGCTTTGGTTTTGGCAAGTTCGCTATGACCTGTGTAATTACTACGTACTGGTCGCTTTGATCATACCCATAGTGTTATTATAGTGCCCAACTCATCTCTTCCATTGCCGTGGCAATCGAGTGTGGCTTAAACCTATGATTTCAATGGACATGCCGCATACCAAAACTGGCTACCAAATCAGAACTCGGTGCATGAGGTGCATGAAAACAGAAACACACCACATGGTTATATCTTGCGCAATTGCTTCGCAATGATCTCTGTCACTTAAGTCATGTCTGATAAATAATATATGGGATGAGAAGGGAAGACAACTTCCTAATTGAACTTTGTTGACACTAAATTGTCTTTTTCTCTGCTTGGTTTTTGAGTTTTGAAAAAAGTCGCATTCCTTGACAGGATTATTTTATTAAGTCGATTTCTTAAATCAGCTTACCACGCTGTACAGGATTTTTTTCTCGCTGGTTACCTAGTTTTTGTTGTTGTAAATGTATGAACTTGTGCCTTCATTCAGTAATTGGAATTTCTTGGTGCTACCAATCCATGTTCAATAAAACATAGACGTGATGGCAGTTAAACTTGTCATTGACCATCACACGCGTCTGTAAAGATCAGTTCACAGCAAAGTCTGGAAACTAAAGAAACACAGTTCTCGTCTGAAAGATCCCCAATTAGGACTATTCGTTCTCTGAAAATCATCGATTACTGTAAATAACTGCTGTTAAGAGGTTAGATAAAGGTAAAGGTTGTCTCTCTCTTTGCCAATGGCCATGGCTGTTGGAGAGCTGACTTGTACCGGCAACTGCGTAACTGACTGGGGTGCCAATCCTCTTATTCACAGCCTTCGCCTTCCTCAGCTCTAAAAAAAGTCGGGTACGCATTCCAGTCGGGACTTTCAGTGCCGGCAGCGAGCGCTCTAGCCACTCAGCCTCCATACAGATAGAAAGGGCATGTTCAAGCTTAGTCCGTAGATAGCATAGACTAGGAAACAGACCTCCGGATGACACAGTGTCACAATGGTCACAAGTGTCACTGACTCTTGACTACCGGTTCACTGTACTATACACAGGTCCATGTCCGGAATGTAATTTTCTGTGAAACAAACGCCTTCACTTTCCTCAACGAGTCGAACGGCCACTGGCCCTAATCGACCTCGGCTATGTCACTTTCATCAATCTTATTTTACGTTCCCGGTAACCTAACCACACCAGGGTTACCCAGATAGACCTGAAGCTCCAGATATAAATATAACCTCTAGATAAGATTCTCTCATCGTGATAGTGTCACTTTCACACCCGCGCCCTCGTTTCTTCATTTCCTTCTGCCTTGTGTTCCGGTCACGATTCTTCGTTATCTCAGTGCGTAATCTGATAGGCGGTTCCTAGGGTGAAGGCCGGGCTTAGGGGGTCACCCGGTATGCTTAGGAGATAGCACACTGGGCCAAGTGGATGGCACATCAAACTTATTGGATAGCACGACGGGCTTAAGGCCATAGAGGTTCAGGACTCAACTTTCCTCCCCTCATAGAATTCGGACTGCTGCAATGGATAAAGATGGCCATCAATAGAGTAACCTACTGCATGAAGCTTACCATGAACCTTCCTGTAAACAAGTCTATCGCTTCATATTGCTACTCATGTAAAATAATTTGGTCCCATCTGGTCTCCTAGCTCTTTGGCCACCATAGAGCTATCCTTCCCAAAAATGATAAGTCTATGATACCCTCGGCCTCCATTGTCTCATAGTAAACGTACTTCTTGCGAGAGTCCCGTTGCCAACAGTCGGTGCTCTTATGAATGACCAGGTTAGACGGGTTTCAAGATTGATGCTATAGCCACTGACAGCTGAGTTAGTGCATTCAACTTGACTCCTGGTTAAATCCATCACCGACCGCGTTGCGTTCAGCATTTGCGTAACGGCGAAATACTCCAATTGTTTCATACCAAGGCCATCTCGGGTGTGATTCAGCACCGCTGGAATTTAATTTTTTTGTTGCTAATATAGCCCAGGTCAGTCATGATAACTCAGTGGGAAAATGAACTATCTCACTGTCTGTCCTATCCGTGGCCCAGTTGCATTTTTTTGATACCATTTTATTAGGCGAATTCACATAAAATTGATATATTTTTTTCTGCCGTGGATCGCTAATCTAATTTTCGGTTTCAGCAACCACCTGTTACAATTATCGTTCTGTTATAGGTCTTATCTCGTATGTGGAGTACCTGTTCCTTCTCTGCATTTTGACAGGTATGTGATAGGTGCTCTAGATGAGGAGGTAACTCCGTAATTCAATAGTTATAAATCGACCAACTCTGACTTGTTGAACTGGAGCATAGAATCCAAAGTCGCTCCATTGCCATCTTTTCTCCAATCAAATGTTTCAGAAGGAATTCTTTTGGCCATGTACTCAATACATGTAACACAATTAAAGGCCGAGGCCAAAAGTGTCTTCACTTGTTTTCAGATTCTGAAGCTTACCATGAACAAATGGGCCCAATACCCAGCTCAAATGGAAGCTTAGATATAGCCCTATCCAAGGCGCATACTTAGAGCCCTCGGCCACGCACCTTTTAGACCGTCGACGCAACAGAATTGGCCTCGAGATAGAAAATTAACACAGAGCCGTTGGTGTTTGCATTGATTTCTCGACTTACGCGCTGATGTTTGGAAAATCTTCCTGCAGGTGCACACTAGACCTGTAGTTAGTTACACACGTCTATATAGCGGAAATGCTCAACAAAAATATAGGAAAAGGGTTTCAGCGTGTAGTTTTTTATCTCTGTCAGCAAGCATTGCGAAATGATAGAGGCCCGAATGCAAAGGCCTCAATTTAGGCTATGGAAAACCGGCGAAGCACTGCTTATAACTTAAGTTTTCTCCAATATTATTAATTTTGAGTTCTACTCGATGTTATGAGGGAGTAAAGATCATTAGGTTACTAAATTTTAGTAATTAGACCCCATTTTATTTCTATTTGGACCATTTGGGCCGTAGTTATTCGAATAACCGATATTCGTTTTGTGGGAAAAGACCACTCGCTATCGCTGCAATGAATGCGGAGTTGCCTCCCTTTTAGAATGGGTAACACAACTCCGAAAGTGTGTCTACCATCGACTGTGTCATGGTTTCATCATATTGGTTTCATCATATTGTACGGAATACTCACATGTCTTCAGTGAGCGTCTGACATACCACAATCTTAATAGAGTTATTGCATTGTTACTCTCGCCTATGCCCTGAAAGTGGCAGCAACCATTTTGTCTGTTTTAGAACCCAAGAGCGGATTCGAAATTGCCTTCAACATGTTTGATGTTGATGGTAATCAAAAGGTGGACATTAATGAATTCAAAGTGGTAAGTTATCGTCTGCATGTAATCTATGACAGCTTACCCGTCTAGATAGATGATTAATCAATGTAGACCCCTAGTGAACTACACTTAGCCGATTTCACAAACTATGATTTGTTTTTGTGAATTTGTGCTGCGTAGGAAAACCAGACTCCCTCTCGCAAAAGTCTCCTCTACGGGAGGGCTCTATCTACCCTGTAGTGAAGGGCTCTAACCATCCCTCTACTGAAAGGCTCTATTGACCCTCTAGTGAAAAGGCTCTATCCACCCCTCTAGTGAGTGGCTCTATCAGCAAGAGCCGGGGAGTCCCTAGCCTCCTCACAGGACCGTGCCAGTAAGTGTAGATGGAATGTTAGTGAAGTTAATTTCCTTATTATTTCCAGATCTATACTATCGTTAACCTCACCAACTATCGACTCGAGGTAGCTGACTAGTCTGTTACTTCCCTTGTGTAATTTGGGTTGAACCGGCACCATGGCATAATCTTTATAGATACGTTTGAAACCCTAACAATATAATGGCTACTGGAGTTGCCTTCTCTTGCATATCAGAATTGTCCCCCCCACCTACATTGGATGCAAAGCATCTTGAATCCCCGGCTATGGATGAGTTATATAAAGCCAGAGTGAGTGAGTTTAACCATTGGTTGTGCAGTGTTGAATACAAGGCGACCCACTTGGATTGAGAATCCACTCACTGTCATGCCTATTAGATGGATATTGGCTGCCCTGCCCCGGCTTGATATTGCATAGCAAACGCGCAGTAGTAGAGTATTGCATATTCACATACCTATGTTCATCTTGCCTGTAAACCACCCGTCTCGCCATATTACTGTCTAATCACCACTGCTAATGTTACCTTGATAATTTTCAGCTCTGACTCGCCGATGGAACCTAAAGTTTCTGGATCGGTTTCAGGTCAACTTTTTCCAGCCGGTTCCCGCCTTTTTACCAGCCAATAATAAAACATTAGTTTCTATTTTGACAGTTAGAATCTTCAACGAAGCCTACTGAAGAGGAGGTAGTCGGTAGCCCCCATCCTGAGCCCCCTAGATTCCGTTTACTTCAAAACTTGTTAGTCCAAACGTTTTAGTAATGCATGTTCTGTCAGGTCTTCTTAGCAGTGCATGTTGTTGACCATTTGATGTGTGCTCCCAGTCAATTAGTATTGCCTGATCTTCAAACAACCTTCACATCGCGGCAGTCGTGATAATGAACTCTGTTGTGACGCTTTTAGTTGACTAGACTTTTCTCGCAACGAACCGGAAACACGAAAAAGTTTGAGATCAAGGACACAGTGTCACCAGAAGATCTTCCCAAAGCAGACCAAGGAGACTGCAGCACAGTAGGTGGCGCTAGTGATGCAGTGTGTGCATTGAATGGATCATTTTGTCTCTGTTCACTTTGGCGCTATCAATCATGAGTTCGTTGTATGAATGATAGACTGAATGGCAGCAGTGAGGATCATTGCTTTCCTCCGAATTGCTGGTTGAATGAATGATCGTAAATTCCAAACTGAGAAACGAGTTGTTAAAAAGCTGATAGGGTTGTCCAGTGACTGACAAAAGGATGATTTTTGGAGTGGGTAAGGTCACCGGCTCGAGTATACATATCAAAGGCAATAGTAAGGCATCTAGGTGATTAGCAAAGTGACTGACGGATGGACCACCTAACTGAGGAAATGACCGAGCGAGCGAGCGAGCAAGCAATTGGCTTACTAACTGACTGATTTAGTAAATGACTGAGTGACTGGTACTCCATGAAAGTTATAATAACAGCTGACTTTTTACTTTTTCCTTTTGACAGAAATCAGGCTTGCAGGCCTTCAAGGTAAACCCGACATCTTACATTATAGTTGAAGCATGGTGAATGTGTTGTCTTTAAGACGAAGCATATTGACTAAAACTGTTCCCTTACATGTTAGAATTGACTCCTTTTGTTCTCTATGTCCTTGGTAATACGTTAATAACTGAACCAACCCCCTACAACTTCATACCCCATATGTTAAAACAGGCCTTCCAGCAAACCCTCGACAATAACAACATGGGTGACAGCTGAAAATTCACTGAAACACATGATTGGTTTGAGACATTCTATCCAATTTGACAGTCCAGCGACATTATGTATGATTCCTATTCCCTGTGGAGGTGGTGGCGGTGTTCTGATGTTTTGGTACACCAAGTAATTCACCAGTATAGCATACTTGGCTGTCTATATCAGTTAGTATTAGCAAAACCAAACCTAAAATAATGTAGTTCAGAACCATAGAGTTATCCTCCTACTCTGTGTTCAGAACTCACCTACATGTACACAATATAACAATCGATGTTCAGCTACATGTGATCATAATCAGAACAGCATTAATAGCATAGAAGCAGCATTAAGTTTATCCATTTCTGCGTTTGGTAGTGAGAAACATCCTTGTCAGTTATATTCTCAAAAGCCCTTTCGTGCGATGTTAGACGTAAAGAATTTGATCGAACGGAAAGGAGAAAACAACTCCTATCTGTCTACAGTTTGCTATAGAGTGAGGTTTGCTCAATTGCAGAAATTTTGTGGACAATGTTTTTGGCACCTGTATTCTTAACATAATGCCAGAAACGCCTTCGTATTACAAATAGAATGGGTCAAGACGATTGATTAGGGACCTCGGGATAGGTGAGTGGTAGAGCGCTGGGCTTGCAGTTTTGATTCGAAACCCCATCAAGGCGGGTTCCTGTTGCGAGTATGAGCTCTTTAATTTAGCTCCTACCATTTCAACAAGCCTCAGGCTTAGGAGGTTCGCTAGATAAGATGGCCAAGTACCTGAGTAGAACAATTAATAAAAAAACTTTGATAAGCTTGAAAAAACGCTGTCCGTCTGGGCTTACCCTATCTATGGAATGCGAGTGTGAGACGAGTTGAGAGTGTAATTTCTAATCACTTGAGTCGCATGATGTTGCTTTCAACTTCTCTCAGCCTTGCTTGTGTCATCGTGGTTTTGTGAAGCTAGTCTTTCTATTGCCAAAGTATACAGATATTAGTCTATAACTGCATAGTATGGAAAGCTATATTTGAAGTCGCTGCGTGTGAAGTGAGTTAGCCGGTTAGGAAGACGTTCTTCCTTAAGTTGTCATTGTGACATCATCCTCTCAATTTTACCTTTTCTGATAAGATAGGATCATATTGTTCTACAGAGATGGTATCACTAAGCCAATGACTTGTTCTCAAGATGGTTCCTGGTTTGCCCCCATGGAGTTGGTATTCTATAGATGGGCCTCGTTTGTTTAACATTGCGATTCAATCCGTTGAAGGAAAAAGCACAAAGTGACGCATAGACTCGGAATTGAACATGGATCATCTGGCCCAAATCCCAATGCACTACCCACTAAGCTATCGCTTCTCCAAAATTCTGTTACAAATCCTTACGCTTAGCAAAGGAAGGCCGTCCATAGAGTAACCAGGTCACTAGGGACCACGCTGGAAACAACCCTTTGGCTAACATCTACTGTCCGTTGAAAATAAAACAATCTTATCTTCAGTAAAGAATGTTTTGAGGTCAAGGTCACCAGAAAAATCCTAGAATCCTAAGCGTAGAATTTGATACGGAGAATTTGGAAAGCTGGTTCTAATCTCTGCTGGTGGTTGTGTATTCTTCCTCCTCTGGTTGGTTTCGTTGGTTCGGTTCCGATGGCTTAAACTCTGCGACTGTTCTCAGTTTTTCGCTGTTGGCCAGTCTGGGTATTTGACGCATTCTCTTCATTTTAGTTTTTTGCTTCTTTGCAGAGAAATTCTCCAGGGGTCGCCTACAGACGAGGATAGATCTGCGAAGGTTGGAATCGCCTGCCGTTGTTTTTTACTGACCAATGATATTGCTTCTCATTTTAGCTTGAAAGAATCCTTCTGAGTGGCCAGCGAGAAACTGTGGAAATGACAGTATGTCGTGTGCTAACCGGTCATATTATTTCGCGTGTACTTAATTTCAAACCCTACTAGAGGAGTCGTTGAGTCGTGTTCCTTCTAGTCGCCCCCCGTTTTTTCTTGTGTCTTTCTTTCATTCTGTGATTGACCCCAAAATCCATGGTGGCCAGCCCCGGAACCTGGTGGCCAGCCCCGGACCCTGGTGGCTAGCCCCGAACCCAGCAAACTCTCAACCCTCTCTTTTCTATTGGCAAACATAGGGGTAATTCCCTTAAAAATTGAGTCAGTATTATCTTTCTCAGTCCGAGAAATCTCGAGCGAAAGTCACCTCTTGAAAAAACATGGCCGATATGAGACACAAAATCCAGTTTTGTTCACATTTTGTTTCGGTCATTGCTATCATTCACCACCACTGCAACTTATCGGTATAGTCACTGCTATCATTCGCCACCACTGCAACTTATCGGTATAGTCACATCCGTTGATATGAATATAACGCTGATCCCATCGACAGTCTCGGTGAGTTGCATCATCATCAAAAATGAAATGAAATGACTCGCTGTAAATTTTTGCCAACAGTAGACAACTTTGTAAAACAATGAAGCTAATGCGGAGTTGTCTTCTCTTGAACATCAAACGACAACTTGATAATTGTAGCGATTCCTGCATGGTTCTATTTGTGACAATACAACGAATGAATTTGCTTGACCTTCAGATTGGCAATTGCCGATGCATTATTCATATCAACGGCAACACGTAGCATTTACTAGTTGCCTTACAATGCCATCATAAGCCATCTTGGTTACTCAGCATCGCATAAAGCTTGTCACCCTTCTCTATGGTTTCTCAATTGGTCAACACACTTGTTGTTTTTGTTGGCGTATTGTTTCTTCTGCGTTGGATGTTGTGATTACAGTGGATAGTAAGTGTTGTACTGACGTGGAATATTAAGCGATACCGTTTGCGTCTGAACTAGTTGTTGATATTTCTATAACTGATGCTGGCTCTAATGATACTGCCCAACTTATGGTAATGGCCCTCTAGCAGATTTTCTGTCTGACTAATCATTAGATCATAATCACTACGCAGACAATTTAACTGTGGCTATGTCTTCTTGTATTTCAGACCAGGAAAATTGGGGTTTTAGATTCCAATTTGGTTCAACCATTTCAGTTGATATTTCTCCCGGAATTCAGCTGAAATTAGATAGGTTAAGTTAATAAAATACAAAAAACATTCTATGGCCGTTGCGGGTATCGACTTGAGTTACAATTTCAGCTGAATTTCTAAAGGATATCAACAGAAGCAATGGAAATAATATAAAATATATAATATATATAAATAATATAAAATTCTGATAATTGGTTATTAGCTTTTAGTCGCTTTTATTCCAGTCTAAAATTTGATTTTCTCAGTTCAGTCGATGTAAAAAAAGAAGACAACTCCGTGATTGAAAAATCTGGGTCGTCATAGCGATTAATCATACAGAAAATAGACTAGTCTGGTATTACCTTTATTGCACTAAGCTTCGATTTATTGCACACCGATGGGAGCATATTTGGTGCTACTTTTCATAATGCTGCTGACTCATAGTCCTGCCTAGACTCCAGTTATTTGATAGAGTTTAAACTACTGCGCACATCTTGCTGTTTTAGTCATATGGCTACTATTATATTTACCATTCCATCACACCTCGATGCCGTTTGTGAGCACCTTAAAGCAAAACACCTGCACTATGAGCCACCGGTGGTGGAAAATTTAATTTCGGTTTGCTGAGGATCTATCAATACATCAGGGGGTTTATCTTTTGTCGGGTCTTTGTAGAACTCTGAGAAAATGCGTCAGCAACAACCGACCACTCTTCTCATTCATCTATTCGGCCCGAAGGAGAAACAGGTGTTGACATACAATGATTTCGCCAAGTAAGTAATGATTACAGTCACATTTCCATCAGTCATATGGAGTTGTCTGCTCTTTGATAGAACGGACAAACAATTTAGGTACCCATTTTTATATGCAGGCCTCCCATACCTACTCATCAGAGATTCTGTTGGCTGTTTGTCTGTTTATGGGGACATGGAGCTTACTTCTGGATTACCAGGGAGACTTGTCAGAACTCAGGATCGTGCGATTTAACAACCGTGAAGTGATCTTGACCCTAATTATCCACTGGTTTAGGCCTCCATTCTTTTAACGATGGTGTTTCAAAGCCAAGCTAGCAATTTGGAGTAAGAGGCTTGCTAAAGCCTCATACCGGAAAAAACACTCAGCTGGCAGTGAGGTTCAAAGACACCTAATATTTGGTTATATCACTGGCAGATTTACTGAGAATCTACAGGAGGAGGTGTTAGACATGGAGTTTCAGCAGTACGCTAAAGGACTGACCACAATCTCAGAAGAAGACTTTGCCAGCATTTTACTTCGCTATACCAACCTGTCTGAAGTTTCTATCGATGAGTACCTGGAGAGAGTTAGAAACAGGATCATCGACGCTCAGGTAAACGGGGAAGAAAGATCACAAGGGCTATAATGAGAGAGTGAAAGGCTATAACGTCGCACATGTCATTACTGTATGATAGCGAGTTATCTTTTTCTCTTTATACAACCACGCGCTGTTCTAGATACCTTTTCAGAACTCTCAGCGCTCAGTGTAGGTGCAAAACTGCGATATTGAAGTGTTGACGGTATTAGTATTGGTGGGGAATAGGAACGGTGAAAGTGAAAATTTCAGGTGGGGAACTAACGGTTGCATAACCAGTTTGGGCACGGCGCATCGAGCCATGATACGGTTGTGTAGTTATGTTTTACTGATTGAGTGGGGATTGTTTTAAATTGTGAAATCGGGGCTTTGAAAGCTCACGGAGGATACGCTATAGTAGTGGTAGGAGGGGGGTGAGCTGATCATCCAGCATACTTTTGTCCAATTATGGTTACGGACTTTGTCCGCCAGACTGGTATACCATTTTACTTAAAATCATGGTTACGTAACGGTGTAAAAATCGTGTAGAATCACTTCTCTAGAACCAATACATGAGTTGTTATTGGGACTTCTGGCTTTCCGTCTGTCCTGTGAGATGAAATATAATCTGTTTGATCATACAGGTCCCTTCAGAGGTAGTATGATGTGATTTGTGAAGCTTTTTGACCCCTTTGTAGGCCGAATACCCCGCATCAGCTTTCCCCATTCAGCGTGATGAAAGCTTTTTCTTCCTTTGCCTAACCATAGTTTGCATTTGTAGGACAAGTCGGTTAGTACTGACCTCTTTACTATGGATAGTAAGCATGTTGTAAAATCATACTTTTTGTTTTATAAACAAGAGTACGCTCCAAACTTGGAGCCTGTCCGGAATGAGCCACTTAGGGCTTTTCCTTTGCTAGTTATCGTAAATTGGCTGATGAAGCCATCATTGTTTCTATGTCCGACCCGTATCTTGATGCTGCCCGGCATACGTGGTTGTGACTCTATGCCCCAACAGAAATTTTGGTCATAAAAACTAATATTTCTATGGGACATGTAGGATATCAGTGTGTGTACGTGCGTGCGCGCTCGTGTGCGTGAGTGCTCGTGTGTGTGCGCGAGCGCTCGTGTGTGTGTGTGCGTAAGCGCGCGTGTGCGTGTGTGACAGTGTCAACTGTACCTGGAGGTACAGTTATCCTCCTCTAGCAAGGATAATCTATGTCCTAAAGCCCTGTATGTACAGCTAGAGGTGTAGGTTAATATTGTTCTTAGCGGAGGAGTACGAGTTGGTTTAGTGGTTAACAGCCGCATCCCTCATCATGCTAGATGGTATTTGGTTAACTTTTAGAAAATATTTAGACAGATTCGACCCCTCCACTGAGCCACCGTTCTAAAACCTTGGCGAGCTAATTAAACTAACTTTAAACGATACAAACTCACTTTTTGACCACCGGTACCGAAATAGCTACAGCCGTTTCCAACTTTCCCGACCGAGACGTGAACTTAGGCATACTATAACACATTTTGGGGCGCGCTCTTGTTGATCACCTATAATTCATGTGGTTTTCTACTCTTCTGTGATGTGATGGATCATTTCAATGCACCAATGATCATTATTTTTCTATCATATCAAGTCAGTTTCGTAATTCGTTTTTAGCTTGAATCACCTAAGAGTCAGGTAGGTTGTGAGGGTTTCTTATGACTAACAGGAACAACGAAGAGAAGGCTGTTCCCTGTGCTCATTAAACACTTAAAACACAAAAATCAATAGATGATTAAAATCGTTTTTTTCACCGTTAATTAAACCACAGGCAGTATCTTAGTATGTCGCTTGTCTTCTTTCTAGCATTGATAACCTTCTTATACAGCCGAACCGAGAGGTCGTTCGTCATGCTGAACATCAAAAGCTGTGTCCTAGCATGAACCAGAGCGGATAGGGTGGTTGGACAATGTTTCAATGGAACCGGGTAGCATTTTACAGAAAGGGGGGACAATTCCGCATTAAAGTTTGGAATTTTGGTCTTTTTAACGCGGAGTTGTCCTTCGTTGTCGGTCAATGTAGTGGAAGCACTTTAGCTTCGTTTGCTGGCTCATGCTAGGACACCACTGATGATGTTCAGCACGACTAACTGAGGGGTTCGCCTCTCCGTTTGGTCGTATGAAGTGGCCAGTAGAAGAGTTTCACCGGAGGGTCGTTTGCACTCAGCCAGCCATTCATTTAGCCCGTAGCTAGTTATAGCCCCATTCTTTTCTTCCTGTCGCCATTCACCATTCGCTGTTCGCTTGTATAGCCCTTTCCTATACACAGTTTAGTGGCCGCTCCACATGCAAGTAGAGCTCAAACCGTGGGTAAAATTGTCATGTTGTAGATGTCCAATCAGGGGTGGTGCGTAAACCGAGCTCGAACCCGAGATTTTCATGTCATGGGTTCGATCTCTAAGCCACCCCACTTTCTGATTTAGCAGAAGTTTGCCAATCATCATATAAACTATTTTACGCCTGTGGGTTTGCAAGCCAACAGAACTCAGTGCTGTTCCCAAGCTCACAAGATTCCAAAGCGCACCTGGTCATATTAGACCATTGATATGAATAATATGGATAGGTCCTCAGTCTATAGTTACAGCGCTGACCTGCAAATGGTCTTGTTGAGTTCGCGCGTCAACAAAACAGAACGATTTCATTGGACTGTGGAAAAAGTAGACAACTCTGTAAATTGAATATGCCTTGTTTCGAAGTTCTGTGCCCTTCAACATAAAGGAAACACAACTCGTAATATAGTTGTAGTGGTTTTTGTCTAGTTTATGTTTATTGATGACGTAAGAAATGAATCCATATTCATATCGATGTATAAAACAATACTGAGCTCGCAATTATATTATATTATATTATATTATATTATATTATATTATATTATATTATATTATATTATATTATATTATATTATATTATATTATATTATATTATATTATATATTATATTAGCCGTTACTACAGCGCTTTATTCTTCTCGTTCCATTTCAATTAGACCCCGAATGCTTCCGGTTGGGGTTGGTTGCCTACTTCATGGGCGGGGAAAAATGAAACGCCCAGTTATAGCGTAAGTGGTGTTTGTGACGAAAACAGAAGCTTGATGAGCAAAATACATCGTCGGATTGTGATTTTGGCTGATCAAAGAGACTCAGTTGTTGTGCTCACTCTCACTTCACGACTTAGAGTTTTGTTTGTGTTGTGCTGAGCAGTGCGCACTCCTAACCTCACTTTTTAATAATTTGGGGCTGTCTAACAGGAGAGAAATTAACCTCTTTGATTTGACTCAATTATATCAACATTATACTTTACACAGATAACTTAAGTAAGATTTTAGGTTTTTTTTACGTTTTTTTCCATGAAAATCAGAGATTTGATTTGGTCAAACAGTCTGGTGCCAGGAACAGGGTGCCAGGAACAGGGTGCCAGGAGCAGGGTGCCAGGAACAGGGTGCCAGGAACAGGGTGCCAGGAACAGGGTGCCAGGAACAGGGTTCCAGGAACAGGGTCCAGTAGACAGACCAGGTCAAATTCTAGAGTAAAATAAGAACAATTAAAATTGCAGAAACTGAAATTTTGTATTTTCTAAAATCATTAAAAATCGTTTAAGCTGAATGAGTTGCGGGGCTGTTACTCTAGAGGCTGAACCTCCGCCCGATTTGCTTGTTCTGGGAATATCATTGGTATTTGTTACCATTCACCACCGTTTATTATTACAGGGAATTTCCTTCAGCGATTTTAAGAATTTCTTCCTGTTTCTGAACCATCTGGATGACTTCATATTGATGATGAGGTTGTATAACCTAACCGACCAACCGGTATCGAAAGGTAAATATTAACGGTGGCCCATGTATTCATATCAAAAACAAGATGTTAAAGGGTTATGACATAGGCAAAAGTGACTTCACTTGTTTGCAGATTTTGAAGCCTACCATGAACAAATGTGTCCAATACCCAGTTCAAATGGAAGCTTTGATATAGCCCTATCCAATGCGCATACTTAGAGCCCTTGATGCTGTACTTTTCAGACTGCCGACGCACCAGAATTGGCCACGAGATAGGAAATTAACACAGAGCTGTTGGTGTTTGCATTGACTCCTCGGCTTACGCGCCGATGTTTGACAAATGCGTTTGCATGTGTATACTAGACTTGTAGTTACACAAGTCTGAATAGAGAAACCGTGCAACAAAGATACATAAATAGGGTTTCAGAACGCAGTTTTTCACCTCTGTCAACGAGCGTTAGGGCCGTTATTGCACAATTATAGAGGCCCGAATGCAACGGCCTCTATTTAGGGCTAGGGAAAACCGGCAAAGCATGTCTTATAAATTAAGTTTTCTCCAATCTTACGTTCAAATTCAAGTTCTACTCGATGTTATAAGGGGGTGAAGATCATTAAGTTACTAAGTTTTAGTAATAAGATCTCATTTTATTTCTATTTGAGCCATTTGGGCCATAGTTATTCGAGTGACCGATGTTCGGTGTGTGGAAAAATACCACTCGCTATCGCTGTGATGAATGCGGAGTTGCCTCCCTTGATGAATGGGGAACATAACTCCGAAAGTACATCGACAATCGACAGTGTCATAACCCCTTTAAATAAAGGAGGTCCACTCATAGAGTTATCTTCTCTATGGGGCACACAGGTACAAGCAGCAAGTCTAATGACTCGCCCCAGGAAATGTGAAGTCCAATAGATTCAGTAGGCAATTTCTGCACTTCTCCTGACAGCTGTCAGGAACGGGCAATAGCAGATCTGATCGAGGTCTGTGATTGGGGGAACCTCTGCTAATGGGAGCTTGTGATTGGTACATTGATATGAATATATGGATCGGAACAGGCAAACAGACTGATTCATGCTTCATCAATAGACATAAAATACGCAGGAATTGCTACAATTGTGTTTAGAGTTGTCTTACCTTTATCACCCCTTCGCAAGAAACGTAACGTAGTTAGTTTCTGAGAAGGGGTCTAGTTCAACAGGGGTGCCAATACCAGCCAATGCTAAGCCTTTCGCAAAACACACCTGGCTACAGCGGCGCGTGCCCCAATGTCCGATGTACGGTGTGGCTAGGAAAATGGATTACGCTACACTTGCAGCGGCCCAAGAGCCGATAGATCCCACGCATCGCGGCATTAAGTTGATGTGCCGTTAGTGCCTGCTTGCTCGCAGTAGGTCCAACACCGGTGTGAGCCAGTCAGCGGTTGTTGCGATGTTCGCGTAAAAAATTCTTCGCGAGCGCTGAATTTGCAAATTCAGCCAGCGGGCTTCTCCGCTAGAGGTCGTTGATAGCTGTAGGAACGCAGCACCGTTGCTACTGACAGCCAGTGGTAACAACAGTCTGAGTTAGAGGTCAAGGACTAGAACCAATTGGCTAAAGCCCGCGGGCTCAAGCAAAGGCCGCACCTATGCCATTTGCCATTTCCGGCTGTTCGTTTTCATAGTTTCGCTTTGCGCGTTAGTTTGTGCTGGCCCCGTAGTTTCCTTCGAAGGGGTGCTCTCTTGCCATACGCTGTCAATGGTGCCCACTGTTCGTTGAGGGGGTAGTTGCTTGCGATAGGCGATGCTGGCATGGCTGGTGCTAAAGGGTAAACAATTTCGCACAAACTGTCTCCCTTTTCTATAAATTTCGGGTGAACCCAATGAAGGTTGTCCCGTTTTGATGATGTAAGAATTCACTGGTACTGCAAGCGGGGTGGACCTTATATATTCATATCAATGGATTGGTACATATTAGAAAAACTCCCGCTGTTCAAGTTCTATGATTGGTGGAGCACCTGCTAATGAATGTCTATGATTGGTGATTCCTGTAGAGGAGTTTCACCGCGCCGTTAACATCTGCGGAGGTGAGGGAATTTCCGCATCGGTGATCGATGCCGTCTACACGATCTTTGACGTGGATGGAGATGGTCATCTCTCCACTGAAGAGTTTATCAGCATCATGAAAAGTCGTCTCAAGAGGGGGATTCGGGTAAGAGACTTTTCCTTCATATCACAATCTTA
>Ga0224501_10000560_pt1 | contig 29669 bp, 29 predicted proteins | sample SF_Oct11_sed_USG_4_FD_169105 | JGI IMG/M metagenome (GOLD analysis project Ga0224501, IMG submission 169105) | Sediment microbial communities from San Francisco Bay, California, United States - SF_Oct11_sed_USGS_8_1 | ecosystem: Environmental > Aquatic > Marine > Sediment | place: USA... | reverse complement strand
CTGTTACCCCAACGTGGTTAGATTCCTAGGTTGTACTCCCGTGTTTGTGAAAGTCAATGAAAACGACGGATTTCGATTTAACCCTGAGGAAATAGAAGAAAGGATAGGGTGTAAAACAAAGGCTATCATGATTAACTCGCCCGCGAATCCCACAGGACATGTATTAGACAGCAGTACCATGGGCGAAATTGCTAAGCTCGATCCCATGGTGGTTTCAGACGAAATATATCATGGTCTCACATATGAGGGGAAGGCGCATTCCATACTGGAATTCACGGACAACGCCTTTGTCGCCAGCGGCTTCTCCAAACAGTTCGCCATGACGGGATGGCGCCTAGGATACATCATCGCTCCGAAAAGATATGTGCGCCCGCTGCAAAAGTTGATGCAGAATTTCTTCATCGCCGCCAACACTATTAGCCAGTGGGCTGGCATCGCCGCGATAAAAGAAGCTGGTCCTGATGTCAGACGTATGGTTGAGATTTTTAACAAGCGTAGGAAGCTAATAGTCGAGCGCCTCAAGAGAATAGGATTTGGCGTAGCTGTTGAACCTGATGGTGCGTTCTATGTCCTTGCAAACGCCAAGAAGTTTACAGACGATTCATTGAAATTCGCCTTTGAACTTTTGGAGAAAGCAGGTGTTGGGGTTACCCCCGGAGTTGATTTCGGGCGTAACGCAGAAGGATATATTCGGTTTTCCTACGCTAACTCGATTGAAAATATCTCTGAAGGGATGAACAGACTCGAACGATATCTTACGAACCGCTAGGAGCCGTAACCAAAAGCCATTTCTCAACGGCCCGGTGGCCTTTTCTGGGCGTAGCGATAACGCCGCGGTCGTCCTTCTCTAGTTAATACACCTTCTTTGACCAAATCAACAAGTGCGTGTGCTACCGCCGTACGGTCATAATGAAAACCTCTGCGCGCCATCTCGCTGTGCACGTCTCCTAGTCCTCTGGGGGACGCAAACCATCCTTCTGACCAAAGCTTTTGTATGAGTCCCTTACATGTTTCTGCTCTGGCAGTTAGCGCAGCTCGTTCTGATGCAAGTCCCCCTTCTTTCAAGAATTCTGTAACGGTTGGCAAGATATTCTCAAGAGCGTCCTTTATTTGGTCTGGCGTACCTTCGATATTAAATTCCATGTCTCCTATCTTCATTGTAACGCGAATCGGTGTTTTCTTTTCTTCCGTCATTGCATCGCCTTGTTGCGTATTGAATTGCTCATGTTGTTCATGCACAACACTTAAATACCCAACTTAAGTCTTACTGACTATTGGTGAATCTATTGATTGAACAATTACACTATACAACAACACTAAGATATAATTTTCCACAATCCCTCGAAGATCTGCAACTTCCACAAAAGTTCATCGAGCTAAGCCTCAGATCAATGAGAAACATGGAAAGCGAATATTTTCAACCCAATGAAATGACCTTCAACCAACCTGCAACAGAAAACTTTGAAGATGCCACACCCGTTTTAGGAACTCATGGTTCGTTCACAATAGAATCGATTCCCTTAAAACCCCTTTTAGGCGACACACCAGTTGCTGCCGTCGACATTTCAAGCATAAGGATTGGCGAAACCGAAACTGGCATGCTCTGCGCAATAAGAGGAGCAATCGTCTGGAAAGAGAAAGGGCGCTACAAGTACCTCCGCCTTGGGCCATTTCCCTTCCACATAACAGAAGAAAACAAGAAGGAAATCTACAATCTGTTCAGGCACCATTACTTTGAAGCCTCAGAAGATGCCAGCGCTCCAAGCCTAATTAACATGCAGACTAGAATGGGCAATCTGCTTGAACGCTGGCTTCAACTAGGCATTTCCTGTTCTGCACATGACAGCATCATTTTGTGGGATGGTTCCCTAACAGCCGGAACTGCCGACAGTCCGGTGAAGGTCATATCCCAACTCTTAGAAATCGCTAGAAATCGCCTTAACACTGTCTTGGCTTTCTCCAAAACAACCAACTTAAGGCTTTTGGGTCACCGACTAACGGATCTGGCAGAAAAGTCTAAACCGCCGTGTTTGCTTCAAATAAGCGGCTTTCCCCTTCCATCAGGCCCCGTGTTTTCCCTCGGAAACGTTTATGTCGCAAAACTAACCCCGGGAATCTGCTCCTTCAGGTTGGACATTGATAAGAAAGTCCCGCGAGAACGAGTAATAGAAGCCGTGCAAAAGCTTCTCGGAAGCGACTTTCTCATTCAAAGCTACCCCGAAACCCTGCGCTTAGCCCACATATTTTCAACCTTCACCGCCACCGAAGTAATAGGCATTCAACGTTGTATAGCTCAACAATATGGGCTCAAAATAATTGCCAGACCAAACGTGCGTCGGCTACTTTTCGGACCCTTTGGAAAAGATTTTGAGGGTTAGTAGTGCGGCTTTATAAAAAAGAAGGTAACACCGTTCAAATTCTTAGCTTTCCAAACGACAACGTTGAAAAGGGCGACTACCTTCTCATAGAAGACCCTAGAGTTAACAAAAAGTTGATCACACAGGTAATTGACGTCCAATTCGCCAACGTCCCGGGTCTTCTTGAAGAGCTTCTTCGAGATTCTACAACTGAACAGTTTGTTTATGGAGAAATTTTTGATCCGTTGGAAGTGTCATCGCACATGAATTATATTCAAGACGCTTGGATGCTTTTATGCAAAATTCGGGGAACTATTGAGAATGAACAGCTGGGTGTGAATGTTTCATGGCTTCCTTCCCGCTCTAAATCCGGAGTCAAAAAATTTCCCATCAGTTCTCTACTAACTCATATGAGGGACAACGGAAATCTTCCCATCAACATTGGCGAAACCAAAGAGGCGTTTCGGTTCACAATTAATGCTCACGATCTCGATGGAAAACTAAACATAGTTACCGGAAAGAAAGGAACCGGAAAGTCTCACCTTTCCAAACTCCTCGTCTTAGGTCTTATCGATTACGGAGCCAAAGTTGTGGTTCTTGACCTAAACGGCGAATACACCAACCTATGCTTTTCTTCCAAAGGGGAAAAGAATGAGTACCACGACAGAGTTCACGTGCTTACCCCCGGAGTTAACCTGAAAGTATCACTGGCCCAAATGGACCTAAAAGTTATGTTAAACATTCTCGTTCACGCCCTTAATCTTCCTGGAACATCTACTCGAGAGTTTCGACGCATATGGCAATCTCTGCAGCAGCGACGGGTTTTTACTCTCCAAGAACTCGGCGAGGCCATTAGGAACTGGAAATGTAATCAACACGTGCGAGATGCCCTCTTCTCCCGTTACTATAGCCTGCTAAACTCCGGCTTTTTCACAGACAACGTTGCAAAAGCAATGGCCTTCGAGGAATTCTTTGAAGAAATTCGAAAAGGCGGAGCTTTGATCCTAAACTTGCGGGACGTTTCGTCGGTTGATCGCCAGATTGTTGTAGAGTATACTCTCGGAAAGCTTATGGACCTTCTAAACCAGTGGAAGATACGGGCTGTCTTTCTCTTCGCTGAGGAGGCTCATCTTTATCTGCGGGAAACCTACTGGGACGACATCGTTACGAGGATGAGACACTTCGGAGTTTTCACCACCTTCGTGACCAATCAACCCGACACCATAAGAGAAAACATCTATCGTCAAGCCGACAATATCTTCCTTTTCAACTTCACCAACGAACGCGACCTCGAAACCGTGTCCAGAGCGGCGAGAGTTGACTCCGAAACCGTGAAGTCAATCGCACAAGACCTTCCACCTCATCATTGTCTCATCCTCGGAAAAGCGGTTAAAGACTTCCCGATGGTCGCAAAAGTGAAAGCCCTTGACGTTCAAACCATGGGGCACACAAGACTTTTCTTCACGGATACGAATTAGAATTCTTCCAATTCCTTTCGATGTTTTTTGAAAAATAAACGAAAAGTATTCGTCAGGTTATATGTTTCAACTTCTTCTAAAGAAACCCATCTAACCTGTGTGACATCGCTACCGGCCTTCAGAGTTCCGCCACTAGGTCGAGCTAGAAACTGCAACAGAATGTAATGATATCGTAGGCGTTCATTTTCGCCCGAAATTATGTTGTCAATGACATCCATGGGCTTGTCGCCAACAAGCTCAATGTCCAACCCACATTCCTCTTTTGCTTCTCTCATAGCTGTGTCTCGAACTCCTTCTCCTAGTTCCACAGCTCCTCCTGGAATACTCCACTTACCCTTCTCAGGCTCAACTCCCCTCTTCACAAGGAGAAGCTTTCTACTCTGCACGATGACCGCTCCAACTCCTACTATGGGTTGCGTAGGGTATTCCCGTTTCAAACTTACGCCTCCGACAACAATATGTTCACCACTCTCTTATACTTTAAAAAGTAACTCCATCCACTAAGATTGAAGAGCCGACACGTGATGGAAGGAGGGAGAGAAACGTTAATGAAGCCTTTCAGTTTTGTTCACGCGGCTGACCTGCATCTAGGTTATGCTCAATACAATCTCGATGTCCGACGCGAAGACTTCAACGTGGCCTTTCGGGAGATGGTGGATAAAACCATTGAGTTGAAGCCTGATTTTATGATAATTGCGGGTGACATCTTTGAGCATGCTCGTCCCTCAAACATGACCCTCGAAAACGCCATAACCAACTTTAAGAGGCTGAGAGACGCTGGGATACCCGTGCTTACAGTAGATGGTTCCCACGATTCTGCTCCCAACGTGATAACGGGTACCATTCTCAATCCGCTGGATAGCGCTGGCTTGATTCGTTACCTGCCCCGTCATGAAGGTGCTTCTTGGAGAAACGAAAGCTGTTATGTCTACGGCATTCCCAACTTTCGGACCCCTAGAAAAACTGAGGAAGAATTGCCGGTTTTTCTGGAGAACAACAAGCCCACCCCTGACTCTTCCCTTTTTAACATCCTTGTTTTTCACATGGCTTTGGATATTCCCGCTCTTAAGCCTCCACAAATGGAAGCCGAAGCTCCACCGGAACTGCTTCCCGAGGGCTTCAACTATTATGCTGGCGGTCACATTCACACACCATACAAATTTCCCTTCAAAAAAGGTCTCCTCACCTATAGCGGCTCCACTGAAACCGTAAGCTACGAGGACGCTGAGACTGAGAAGGGTTTCTATCATGTTGAGGTCAACGGAAAAGGAGTTCCCAAACTTCATCGCATCAAGCTTGAAACTCCGCGTCGTTTCATCGTTTTGGATCGTAACTACAGTGGGTCGACTCCCACGAAAATAACCGAAGCGGTGGTGCAACTCGTGAAGGAAGCAGATGAAACAGAGGCTGTTATCGTTCCTATAATACGTGGCGTTTTGCCTGCTGAAGCCGGACGCGGAGAAATTGACCTCGCTAAGATAAGAAGCGCTGCTGAAAAGGCTCTCCTTGTTCATCCGGTCCTCCGACTAAGAGAAACCGGGGTTCCTGAAGAAATAATTCGCTCCATATTCAAGGGCGAATTAAAAGACCTCAAAACAAAAGCTTTCGAATACTTTTTCGAAATCTTCTCCGAACGTTACCCTCGAGAAGAGGCTGAAAAAATAGCGAGACTCGCCGTTGACCTCCTTAGTCCGTTGGTTGAAAAACAAGAAACGAAAGTGAAAGAAGTGTTGGAGGAGTTTGGGTGAGAGTTAAATCTTTACACCTAGAGAACATTCGATCCCACTCGGAAACAACGATTCCCTTTGTGAATGGATTCAACTGCCTCGTCGGCGGTCTGGGACGCGGAAAGTCAAGTGTCCTCTACGCCATCGATTTTGTCCTCTTCGGAGATCCCCTGAGCAGAAGTTATGAATATCTCCTCAGAGAAGGAGCGGATGTCGGAAAGGTAACAGCAATTTTTGTTCATGGCGGGAAAACTTACACTCTTCAGAGAGCCCTACGGAGGCATGGAAAAGGCGTCAGCCAAGACATGGAACAGCTCAAATTTTGCGAAAACGACAAGTTGATTGCAGGTGAGAAAAACGAGGCGGTTGCCGAGCAGTTGAAGGCTCTGACAGGTCTTGACAAAAATCTTTTTCGAGAAGTTGTTTGGGTGCGGCAAGAGCATCTTAAGGAACTGCTAGATGTAACTCCGCGGCAACGCCAAACGAAACTGGATCAGCTATTCGGGCTTTCCGACTATGAAGTGGCTTGGAGCGTTTTAGCTCAGTTTCAAAGAGACTACAAGGTTGAAAAGGGAGTCTACGAACGGGACGTAGACGTAGTCGGAGTTGACAAGCTTCAGGGTCAGTACAACGAGGCAGCCGAAGAGTTTTCGATGATTGAAAACCAACTCAGGGACTTGGGTGAAAAACTTACCCAAGCAGAATCTGCTCTCAGAGGAGCGACTTCTCGTCTCGAAGGTCTCGAAGAATTGAGAAAACAAACAGAAGAATTGCGAGGAATGGAAATTCAACTGCAGACCAACATCGCCAACATCGAAGATACATCCGCAAGACTCGTTGACGAAAATGAAACGAAGAAGGTTCTCATTCATGACTTGGAAGAGCGCCTGAAAATGATGGAGACGCAGCAGAAGTCCAATCGAAACAAACTTCGAGAAGTGGGATTAAACTCCAATCAAACAATTGAAGAATTGAGAAGATACCTCTTCACTGTTGAAGATCAGATGAAGAGCATGGCCGGCGAACAAGAAGCTACAAAAAGAGAAATGGAAACTTCCCAAAACCGCATCTCAAGCTTAATAACCGAAAACAAGTGTCCATTATGCCTTCAAGATCTCACTGGAGACTACAAGAAAGGCCTCCTTGAACGTCTTCAAGAGGAAAACCTTGAACGCGAAAAAAGATTGTCAGAGCTTCAAAAGAACCTCGACGAACTGGAAAGTCTACACAGCACTGTCAACATCGTTGTCTCCAATCTGCAACCGCTTATTCCACGAATTGAAGAAACAAAGGAACGAATCGCCGAAGAGCAACAATTTTTGGCCAAGCGTTCAGCAGAGTTTGAAAACGCGCAGCAACAAGAGAAAAGGCTACGCAGCCAACTCACCGCCACCAGCGCAGAGATAGCCAAATTTGATGTCACCGAACTTGAATCTGCCCGAAAACTTCGTGACGCTGCCTTCGAACACTACTCTGCAGCCAAGTCTAGTTTGGAGATGATGGAAAGAAGAAAAAGAGATATCGCGTTAAGGATTGATGATCTGAAGGAACGGCTAGACAATGCCCAACAGAAAATTGAAAGAATGGAAAAAATCGGAAAACTTCTTGAAGTCATCGACAGCATACGGGGAGCCTATAGAAGCATTCAACCAAAACTGAGAAGCGAGTTCGTCACATATCTTGAACGAACTGTCCAGCAGGTTTTAGATGGACTCGTTGGAGACGCCGGACCAGTATTGATTGTTAAGATCGACGAAACCTATACTCCCTTTGTCAGCAGCGAAGAGGGCTACGAAAGGGAAGTCTCAAACCTTTCTGGTGGCGAGCGAACGCTACTCGCCTTCGCCTATCGCATAGGTTTAGGGCAGTTGATTATGCAGTCGAGAACAGGGCATGGGCTTTACATGCTTCTTTTGGATGAGCCAACAGAGAGTTTAGGAAGGGAAGATGGCTCTGTTGATCGGTTGGCAGAGGCTGTTTCCCGCTTGAAGGCCATTGAACAAATAATCGCTGTGACTCACAGCGAAGCATTTGCGGAAAAAGCGGAACGTGTTATACGCGTGGAGAAAGAAGTTGGTGCAAGTAGGGTGTTTGTGGAGAAGTAACCAGTCCTTACTCTTCTTCTTTTTCGGTTTTCTCTTCCTCCTCCGAAGTTTTCTTGGTGAGTGGTAGAGGCGGTGGCGTAGAAGCCATGGCCCAGCCGATCCACGCTACGATGAAAAGAAAGGCGTAAACGATGATTATTACTGGAACGATTAACGCCCATTCGCTAAGTGTTTTTCCCAAGATAACTATGTCTTCTGGCGCTAGGAAAAGCCAACAAAAATATCCAATCATGGCAAGCACGCTTAGTGTGAAGATAAGGATGCCCAAAGTTTTGTCTTTCATAGGGTTGTTCCCCTTTGAACTAGAAGCTTAAAGCGTATTCCACTTAAGATTTTCGCGCGTGCAACGTGAAAAATAAAGGATTATCGCTTAAACAAACAATCAAAGAACTGTTGAAGGCATGCGGAGATACTTGTGTCAGGTACCTCACTATGAGTACAGAGAACATCAACTAATTTATGATTATTAATAGAAGAAAAAAGAGAGTAGAGGAGGTTAGTCGTTTAGAGCAATTACGTTAAGTGTTGTTTAGCCCTTCTTTGTGATTTCCTTGATCACTCCAGCGGCGATGGTTGTTCCCATGTCCCGTATCGCGAACCGTCCGAGTTCAGGAAAGTCGCTGTAGGCTTCAACAGAAATGGGGTATATCGGTTCAAATCGCACAGTTGCGCCGTCTCCAGTCTTCAGAAACGCCGGTTTTTCCTCGACGGTTTGTCCAGTTCTTGGATCAAGTTTCGCAATTAGCTCTGTGAATCTACATGAAACTTGGCCTGTGTGGGCGTGCATCACTGGAGAGTATCCAGCGGCGACGGCTGTTGGATGATAGATCACGATTATTTGTCCAATGAACTCTTTTGCAACGGTTGGTGGGTTGTCGGGATGACCGGCCACATCTCCTCGGTGAATGTCCTTTTTGGAGACGCCCCTAATATTGAATCCGATGTTGTCGCCAGGTACAGCCTTCAGGATTCTGACGTGATGGGTTTCGATGGATTTGGCTTGTCCTTGGGCGTTTGATGGCATGAACACGAGGGTGTCGCCTTCTTTTAGCACGCCGGTTTCCACCCTTCCAACAGGAACTGTTCCAACTCCGGTGATTGTGTAAACATCTTGCACTGGAAGGCGCAGGGGTTTGTCAATGGGTTTGGGTGGAACTTCGAAGGTGTCTAGCGCTTCATAGAGGGGTGGACCTTTATACCAAGGCATCTTGTCGCTGCGTTTAACGAGGTTGTCCCCGGTCCATCCGGAGGTGGGTACAAATGGTATCTTATCAACGTTGTAACCAACCATTTTGAGCATGCGGGAAATTTCATTTTTGATTTCTTCGTATCTCTCTTGTTTCCAGTCCACTGATGCATCGTCCATTTTGTTGATGGCAACTGCCATCTGGTTTACTCCCAGCGTGTAAGCGAGAAAGGCGTGTTCCCTGGTTTGTCCGCCCGGTCCGATACCGGCTTCGAATTCTCCTCGTTTAGCGGAAACGAAGAGGATGGCGGCGTCTGATTGGCTGGCTCCGGTGACCATGTTTTTGACGAAGTCTCTGTGTCCTGGTGCGTCGATTATGGTGAAAAAGTATTTCGGTGTTTCAAATTTCAGGTAAGCAACGTCTATGGTTAGACCTCTTTCTCTTTCCTCTTTTAGTCTGTCTAAGACCCAAGCAAATTTGAAGGTTTCTTTTCCCAATTTCTTAGCTTCTTCTTCGTATGTTTTGGCAGTTCTTTCGTCGATGGTTCCTGTGAGGTAGAACATGTGGCCTACAGTTGTGGATTTTCCGTGGTCTACGTGTCCGATGACAACTAGGTTTAAGTGGGGTTTTTCTGCTTTACTCATTTTTTTCTCCTCCTATATTTTATTTGAGCTTGCTCCTCCAATTGTAGTGAAATTCGTAGAGAAGACAGTTGGTTCAGTTATTTTAATTTTTTGAAAGGATTTGAGATGTTGCCATGCTTTCCTCTCTTAAAGTCTCTAGTATACGATATGAAGTTTGTCTAACGGGAAGACCGGGCTACTCTTTCCATTTCGTTGCATTTTTGCACGGCGTAGCTTTTTACATCTTTATTGGCTGCTAAGATCAACTCTTCGACTAGGCACTCGTCCAAGGAACGGGGGTTGCCGAAAGCGATCTTCCTTGTTCCCTCGGAAAGAAAACGTAGAGCAAGGTCAACTCGCCTTTGAGGAGATATATCCACAGCCATGTGATAAGCAATGCCTCCGTAGCTAATGCGGGTGGTATCCTCGCAGGGAGCAGTGTTTTCGGTTGCCCTGACAAGGATTTGTATGGGGTTTTGTTCCGTTCGGAGGTGGATGATTTCGAAGGCGTTTTTAACCAGATTGACGGCTCTGGCCTTTTTTCCAGCGCTACTGCCAGGCCGCATAAGGTTGTTTATAAGTCTCTCTACGATGTTAACTTTAGCCTTACGAAATTTTCCATGTTCATGTCTCCCCATGCTGTGAGGAATGTAAACTGGTTGAAGAGAGATGTACCGCTTAATCCCTAGATCCACTACTTCAATTCCGTCAAAACTCCACTTTCCGAACAGTTTGATCTCCTGTCCCTTGCTCAAATGCGCCACCTTGACAAACCTTCTGGGTTAAGAAGCCTCTATTTAAGGCTTGTTCAGAAGACAGTTTTGTTCTTACCGCATGGGCTTCTCTTTCTTACCGAGAACTAACTGTTTAAGAGAAACGCCGTTGATCATAATGACTTTCCATCGAACTCCAGGGATGTCACCCATGCTTCCACCGCGGGAACCACCGATTCCTTCCACTATCACTTCGTCGTGTTCGTCAACCGCGTTGAGGGCTCCGTCCCCCGGGAGAAAGGCTGTTATAACCTTGCCGTTCTTGATGAGTTGGGTTCTCACACATTTTCGTATCGCGCTGTTGGGCTGCTTGCTTTCAACACCCACTTTCTCTAGGACGATTCCACGGCCCATGGGAGCTCCTTGCAACGGGTCAGATTTGACGTCTAGTCTGAGCATTCGGCGCTTGTAGTAGACGTCGCTCCACCTGAACTTTTTCCTCTTTTCAAGCAGTTTTCTCGCGGCGAGTTCGCCCTTCGGTGCCTTCGAACCCATACTTTTCTATCCTCTAGCTACGTTATTTTGTAGTTCTAATATTTAAACAGTCTATATCAGAAACTCACATAAATATGAGAATTGGGTCACGCTGTTATTTTCGCTTGGGAAACACTGATTCACCATGCGCGCGTGTGCTTCTAGATGACATGTGGTTCTGTTTCTAAGACGCCTTCTTTCCTTTTACTCGTCTTGCGGTTTAAAATTGTGGCAACTATTTCTTGAAATTCCTGTTCACTTATAAGGCGACGGCTTATCGCATCATCGCAGTTAATTCCAGTTCCTCTTTCAATCTCCCTGTCTATTTCAAGTCGGCCTTCATGAGTTGTCTGGTCGAAGAGCTGTAATAATATCAGCCACTCACGAACTTTCTGACTCAATCTTTCACCCACGTTATACATTTAGCCCTAGATGATTTAACTCATTCTTCTTTTGCGCGCACGACTCTACATTGGCTCAACGCTTGGAAGACCAAAAAGAAGTTAACAACAGATTAAATGCAACGCTTTCTGTGGAAGGACACAGTTTCTTGGTATGGATGATTTCAAGGATTTACTCAGCAAAACAAAAAGAATCTAATATACTAATTGTCTTTTCTTTGCTTTCTCTCCTAATCCTTGCTGCAACGCCAAGTTTTTATGAACACTGTTGCTAATTATCGTTGATGTCTGGCAAAGAATTCTTTGTCGGTCGCTATGAGGAACTAGGGTGGATATACAACGAATTCGAGTCCAAACCATCAATTAGAATAAATACTATGAACGTTAAGAAAGCAGATATTGTAAAGAGACTTGAATCTTTGGGAATAGTGCTTGAAAAGATTCCTTTTCTTGAAAACGGTTACTGGATTCGCAAATCCGAATTTTCCGTTGGTGCAACAGCAGAATACCTCTTAGGCTTGTATTCGATTCAGGAGGCAGCTGCCCAAATCCCAGCTACGTTGTTCACTGGACTGGAAAACAAAACCGTTCTTGATGCTTGCGCATCTCCAGGCGGAAAAACTGTTCAGCTAGCCGATCTAATGCAGAACACAGGTGTAATAATAGCTCTAGACGTTAAAAGACGAAGGCTAGGTGCACTATCAAACCAGCTGGAACGGTGCCGTGTAAAAAATACGATAGTCTACCAGATGGATGCAAGAGAGTCGTCAAGGCTAAACACAAAGTTCGACCGGATACTTCTGGACGTTCCATGCTCAGGCAATTATGTAGCCGACAAGGGCTGGTTCAGCAGAAGAACGCTTAAAGATGTAAAGAAGAATGCGGAGCTTCAGAGACAAATACTAGCTGAAGCCGTCCAAGTCGTAAAAGATAACGGAGAAATAGTTTACGCGACATGCTCACTAGAGCCAGAAGAGAACGAATTGAACATTGACTGGGCAATAAAAACCTTAAATCTCGAAATTGAAAAAATCAAGTGTCACGGGGAAAAAGCGCTAACAAATGTTTTCGGCAGAGAACTTGACAGTTCAATAGAAAATTGCAGGAGAATTTGGCCCAGACAAACTCAAGGTTTCTTCGTCTGCAAACTCAGAAAGCAAGCGTGTGAGTAATGAAACCAATTAAAGATTTCGTAGGGCAATTTAGGACAAGCATTGACTTAGACGAGAGCCTTATTGTTAAGAAGCAAAACAGATATTTTCTTTTGAATGAGGATCTGAAACGGCATGTACAGAGAGATTTCTTCTATGCCGGAGTCTACCTCGGAAAAGTCAAAGGTACAATCTTCTTTCCAAGTTTTACTTTGTTGGCAATGATCGCGGAAAGAAAAGCAAACAAGGTAATAGTTGACAAGAAGACGGCATGGCTCTTCATCTGCGGAAGGGACATATTCAAACGAGGAATACTGAATGTGACGGGCTCAAAAAGAAAAGGTGATTATACTTTGATTCAGAACGAGTATAATGAATGCCTAGGCTTCGGCAAAATATTGCGCAATATGCGTGAAGAAAAAGACAAGAATAAAGTTTTTGTGAAGAACATTCTAGACATAGGCGACTTCTTAAGAAGAGAAAAAAGCGCGAGCTTTAAACACAAAATATGAATATGCACATCGACAAGAATAAAAATCAAGTCATTTTGTGAATAAAATTGAAGCGCGGCAAGGTTATACGGTTTTGCGTGCTTCCACACTGTAAGACAGCTTTTGGTTCGGTGTCGAGAGGGCAACACGCTCGCTCTCTGTTCCAGTCAGCACGTCACCAGCCAAATGTTTCTGTTGCAGCTGGCCAAAGCTAACCGTTTCCGTTTCAAGCTTAGCCGCCGACTCTACTTCCGTAACCGACAGCTATCTGTCCCTTGCCGCAACAACAGTCGAGTGAGCTCCTTGCTTGTAGAGATTATGGACTAAGAATTCAAAGGAAAAGTCCAAATACTTTGATATGCGCGCGCTCGATCTGTTTCTCATGTCTCGGGAATTACTTCGTCCGCGAAAAGCTCTATGCCTTCTAAACCGTTTCCGAAAATGAGGCAGAGATTAGTCAGACCAACATCTTTGTACTTCCACAATTTTTCAATGATATCTTTTGGGGATCCAATGAAGTGAGAATCAGCGAATTCTTTAACACTTTTATTTATTGTCCTAGCGTGAGGAAGGGCGAGCTTCATCGCTTCTTCCCTATTCCTCATGGGGATAGCCATGGCGTGCGTTGATATCTCTAGTTCTTCGGAGTTCTTTCCGATACTTAGACAATAGTTCCTAAGGGATGTAACTCTCTCCTTAAGGGAGGCCAGCACATTTTCGTGGATATCGATGTCCCATCCATTACCTTCCTTCGCAACTAGCCTCAATATATTATCAGATTTGCCTCCAATCCAGATGGGGGGATGAGGCTTCTGGGCGGGTTTAGGCTCCAAAATGGCGTTTTCAAGATCAAAGTACTCTCCCTTAAAGTTCACTTCTCTCTCCTGCCACAGCTTCTTTATGACCTTGATAGCCTCTTCAAGAGAGGCAAACCTCTCCGAGTATTTGGCCCACGGAATACCGTAGGCCATAGCCTCCTTCCTGAACCATCCAGCTCCGATATTGAGGATGAATCTACCATTAGAGATCAAATCTAGAGTCGCAGCCATCTTGGCTAAGAGGGAAGGATAACGGAAAGAATTGCAGAGAACCAGATTACCAAGTCTAACTCTAGTTGTCAATGTTGATAATGCTGAAAGGGTAGTCCAAGCCTCAAATATCGGCCTATCCTCAACGGGGCCTCCACTAGGTTTGGCTCCTGCGGGATTGATTAAATGGTCGGAAACCCATATGCAATCAAAACCGTAACTGTCTGCCGCTTGAGCTAGTTCCTTGAGTAAATCGAAATCGAGAGAATAGTCTTCCATAGGCGTCCAACTACCAAAATTGGGAATCCAAACCCCAACCTTCAACTTCATATTAACATCCCTTAATCTCATGAGTAGCAATCTCAGATTTTTAAATGCGTGCGTTCCTGCTATGAGAATAGTTCAGTTTAACAAAATCCATATCTACCAGCGTTCATGTATTCTCTGTCAATGAAAAAATGAGGGAACCCTCATATGCGCCCGCAACGTCGTAGCAGCACTAGTCTACATCCCATAGCTTTCAAAAACTTGGAGAAGATAGAGTTAAAACCGAGAAAGGCCAAAGGATGAAAGCCCTTGAGTGTCCAGATTCAGAACGTGGTGGCCTCAGCGGCCTTTAACCAAACCTTCGACCTCACCGCGATAGCTAATGCCTTCCCTCGGGACACCGAATTTAAGGGACGGTTTCCTGGCCTTGTCTTCAAACTGAAGAAGCCCAAGACAACTATGCTCATCTTCAAGACGGGAAAGATGATTTGCACTGGAGGCAAGGGCGAGGACGAGGCGAGGAGGGCGATCCTAGGGGCTGTTCGGAAGCTGAGGAAGGGAGGCATTAATGTTGCGGGAAAACCAGAGATCAAGATCACGAACATCGTCGCTTCGGCGATTCTTAACGGGGTCATCGACCTCGATAAACTTTACTCGTCCGAGGGGATGGGTGGCAACATCCTCTTCGAGCCTGAACAGTTTCCGGCTCTGATCTACCGATGGGAGAGCCCAAAAGTGATCTTTCTCGTTTTCTCCACTGGCAAGATCGTCTGTGTGGGCGCAAAGAAAAAAGAGGATATCTACGAGGCTATAGAAAATCTTCGGCGAAAGCTGGAGGAGAGCGAAGTCCTGATCAGGAGCTAAGTTAGTTTCAATGCGGAGCAGGGTTTTCCATGTTTGCAGAACCCGGAACCTACGATCAAATTATAACCATGTTTTCCCCAGATGGACGCCTCCTACAGGTCGAGTACGCCATTGAAGCGGTAAACCGTGGAGCAACAGTGCTGGGGGTCTCCTGCCTTGAGGGAATCGTGTTGGGGGCTGAAGAGGACATCCGAACGAATTTGCAGGGTCTCAACTTCAGCCGGAAGATCTATGAGGTTGATGAGCACCTTGGAGCAGCTGTCGTTGGTTTGGCGGCCGACGCCCGCATCCTCATCGACCAGGCGAGGATCGACGCTCAGATCAATAGGCTGATGTACGACGAATCCATCGACGTAGAAGTTGTTACAAAACACATCGGGGACACAAAACAACTGTATACTCAGCACGCAGGGGTAAGGCCCTTCGGGGTCTCAATCATCTTTGGCGGTGTCGACAAGACTGGAAACAGACTGTTCGCCACAGACCCGAGTGGTTCCTACAGGGCTTACAGAGCTGTTGCGTTGGGGCACGGACGCGAAGTGGCTGAGCCCATTCTAAATGAGGAATACCATGAAGGCCTGAAACTTAATGAGGCGATTAAGCTCAGTGTAAAGTGCCTCGTCAAGGCCATTGAGACCCAGGGAAAGAAGTCGGCGATTAGAATAGCGGTAATCCTCTCTGAGACTAAAAGGTTTAGAATATTAACAGCAGAAGAGGTTGAGCCTTACATACGCCAGGGCACTCGGATAGGCCAGAGGAAGGAGAGGCGGAAGTGAGCGCCTATTAGTTGGGCAACAGCTCCATACTTGCGTACCTCACCTGAGATCGCGAGGAGGATGCTGATGCGCGCGAGCATGTGACGCTCGCGGGGTAGCTAAGTTTCAGTTTGAGCCGTCTCACCGAAGGCACGGAGGCCAGCAGGCAGCTGTGGAAATTTTTCTTTAACTTTCTGCTCCGCAACCGTGGATGCTTCGTTCAAGATACTCTGGGCATCTTCACTTGCTTCTTGGAAGTCTATGTTCAACCCGGTGCTGTGGCTAGCTTCCATCACTATTCCGCTCAGCAAGTTTCCAATAGTTCCAAATTCCCTTTCGGCTTCTGGAAAGACTGCTGCCATCCCGTTTTTAACGCTGCGTAGCACACCAACTGCTGGACCTACTGTGCTAACGACATCGCCAAGCTCTGAAACAGTGCTTAACCTGAGAACAATCTGTTCTAGGGCTAGTCTCGCGTGGATTATCATCTTTTCCATTTTCCTTATTTCAGCCAGTTCGTTGGCGAAGACGTTGGCACGCTGCATATCATGCTTTGAGTAGGCGTCAACGATTCGAGCGAATATGGATTTGTCGCGTTCTGAGAAGCGGTCGCTAGCCTTGTCAAGTCTTTGAATCTGTATGTCAATGCGTTTTATGGCGTAATCGAGGCGTGGTTTCATTGGACTTGGAGCACGAAAGGCTTCCTTAATCTTCGTAGTGATAGGTGTTTTGTCTTTTCCTTCTCCCCATCTTCTAGCGAACTTTTCAGACAATTTTGATTCCTGACATAGGGATTGTTTGAAACGTATTATTACATTGTTAACATGCGGAGAACATACAAGCATATCTCTGCCATCATATGTCTATGTCACCGTCGTTTTGGGCTTTAAATCGCATATGGAAAGAGAGAAGAGGTGCACCTGCGCTAGTAAACAATTTCGTGTGAGTTAGACTCAGAAGCACGAAATCCGCGCACGCATGTTTCCGCAAAACCGACTTTAACAAACCTTTAAAACCAGAAAAAGGGGAGTTTGCGGGGGTGTCGCCAAACTTCTAATATTTAAACAGATACAATCACGCTAATTAGAATATCGAGTTTATCTCAAAATTCTCCATAAGCCCCGCATACTTTTAGTCCAGTTTCACAGCAAGCAATAGAAGACCAGCGAAAATAAGAACTCCAGCTGTTGCGGTTTTCAGTGTTACCTTTTCGCCGAGGAAAAGGGCTGCTAGAACCAAGACAATCAATACGCTTGCTCGGTCTACTGGAGCCACCTTTGAGGCGTCGGCCAATTTTAGGGCAGCGAAATAGAATAGCCATGATAAGGCTCCAGCGATGCCGGAGAGAATTATGAATCCCATGTCCTTGCTTGTGAACTGAGTTAGTTGGGGTCCTTTTCCGCTAGATATAACAAAGACAACTATGAAAAGCACCATGACGATAGCTCGCGCCGCCGTTCCCACAGTGGAATCAACTCCTTGCAATCCGATTTTCGCAAAAATCGACACAAGAGCTGCGAAGAAAGCCGAAAGAGCTGCTAAAAGAAACCATTCCATTCCTAATCACCTAACGTTCATAGAAACGGTCAACCTATTATTTTTAACTAATCATACGCTTGTTGTCCTCCTAAAAAGGTAGAAAGGAGGGGAAATCGCGGGAATTTCTCCGCAGTTCTAATATTTAACACCGCATTTTATATGAATATCATTCGTGGCTGTGAAAAATGGATGTTTGGAGACTGCTTGGACTAGAGGTTGGAGACGCTTTCACAAATATGGCCATGGACGAGGCTATTTTGACGGCTAGAATCGCTGGGAAAGTGCCGAATACCCTCCGCTTTTACAGGTGGAAACCCTCAGCCGTGTCCATAGGTCGCTTTCAAGACCTTTTCAGCGAAGTTCACGTGGAAAACTGTAGAAAACATGGCGTAGATGTTGTAAGAAGAATTACGGGTGGAGGAGCCGTATACCACGATTATGATGGGGAAATAACCTACAGCTTGGTCGTTGATGGAAAAGATTTAGGATACGCAGACATGGACCTAATCTCTGCTTACAAAACAGTATGCAAGGGACTTATTGAAGCTGTCAGAATTCTTGGAACCGTTGCAGAATTCAACCCACTAGACTCGAAACAGTGTCCCAACATAACGATAAAGGGAAAGAAAATCTCAGGAAGCGCTCAATCTTACAAGAGAGGCATACTACTTCAGCATGGAACATTTCTAGTGGACATAAACCATGAAAAAATGTTTACTTTTCTTAAGGTTCCGTGGGCCAAAACATTAGTGGATGTGCTGGAGGTATCAAAGAAAAAGTTGACGTCTGCCCAGCAAGAACTTGAATTGCGGATGTCTATGGAAGAGGCGTATCAAGCTCTAGTTAAAGGATTTGAGAAGGCGCTGAAAATACAGCTTACGGAGGAAGAACTGACGAGTTACGAGTGGAAACTGGCTGAAAAAATTCGTAGAAATAAGTTTTCGACTGAAGATTGGAACTTTAACGGTAAAGCAGTTGTCTTATCGTAGATGAGATCAATAGTTTTTCTATAGTAGAGCATACATGACAATTAGGGGAGCAAACACCGAAGCTACGAGAGACATTACGGTTATCATCGTGTTTAGCGATGGACCCGCTGTATCTTTGAATGGGTCACCTACAGTGTCGCCTACAACCGCAGCCTTATGAGGCTCTGAACCCTTACCGCCAAACGCCCCGGCTTCAATGTATTTTTTGGCGTTGTCCCATAGTCCGCCAGCGTTAGACATCAAAAGGGCAAAGATCAAACCAGAGAATATGCTGCCGCCTAAATATCCGCCAAGAGCGTCTATGCCGCCAACGAAGCCTACGACCAAAGTAACAACGATAGATAGGACGCTTGGAAGAATCAATTCCTTCAAGGCTCCTTTTGTGGCGATGTCTACGCACGTTGCATAGTCTGGCTTTACTCCTTCCTTTCCTTCCTTTAGACCTGGAATTTCTCTGAACTGCCTTCTGATCTCTTCGATCATTCTAAAGGCGTTTTTACCGACGCCAAGCATCACCAGCGCTGAGAACAACGGTGGCATAGCAATACCGATGAGCGCACCTGCTAAAACTAGTGGTTTCATTAAATCAAAACCAGCTGCCCCTGAAATCTCTTGGAAGGTAGCAAGCAGTGCAAGCACCGTCAATCCTGCGGCTCCTATTGCAAATCCTTTCGTTATGGCCTTAGCGGTGTTGCCAGCGGCGTCCAGTCTATCTGCAATGTCAATCACTTCCTCTCCAAGTCCCGACTGCTCTGCGATTCCCTTTGCATTGTCGACGATTGGACCGTAGGCGTCGCCGGCAACGATCATCCCGACGATGGATAACATTCCAACGGCAGCGATGCCAACTCCATACACTCCGGCTAAACCGTAGGCTACTGCGGATGCGATGCCTATGCCGAGGAGAGGTGGAAACATGCTTATCAAACCGTAGGAAAAACCAGTTATTATGTTGATGGCTGCTCCGGTTTTTGATGCTTCAGCGGTTTTTATTGCGGGGGCTCTGTCTATGGAAGTGAAGTAGTCTGTTGTGATACCAATTACGACGCCAGCGACTAACCCGACTACTAGAGCACCCCATATTTGAAATGGATATAACGAAGATTCTAAATTGCTCTGAGCCCAAGTTTCAATTTCTTGCCGAAGATAGAGAGTTACGAATAACGCCATGATGATGAAGATGCCACAAGTTATGTATGTCCCCCAGTTAAGCGCTTTTCCCGGATTGCCTTTCTTACCAACTCTTACAATAGCAACGCCTAGGATTGAGGCCAAGATTCCTAGCCCAGCAAATATTAGTGGCAAATTGACAAAAGGATTATCAAAGGATGAAATTCCAGGTGCAAGACCTACTGCCAGTATCATTACTGCTGCAATACTCGCAACGTACGAGTCGAATAGATCAGCGCCCATGCCTGCCACATCTCCTACGTTGTCGCCAACATTGTCTGCTATTACCGCCGGATTTCTAGGGTCGTCTTCTGGAATGTCCATTTCTACTTTGCCCACAAGGTCGGCGCCTACGTCAGCGGTTTTTGTGTATATGCCTCCACCTGCCTTTGCAAACAACGCCATGGCGCTTGCACCGAAGCTGAAGCCGAGGACGATTCCCGGATCGCCGGTGAGGTAGTAGACAACGCTTATTCCAAGCATAGCGAATCCAACGACGGATAAGCCCATGACGGCTCCACCGCGAAATGCCACTGGAAACGCCTTGTTCAACCCTTCTTTTGCTGCATGGGCTGATCGGACGTTTGCTTTTAGGGCAACCGTCATTCCGAAGTAGCCAGCCAAAGCTGAACAGATTGAACCAAAAATGTACGCTACTCCCATAATGGGGCCGTTCTTGGGAAGGAAGATTGCTAGGACTGTGGCTACGACTGCAACGAAGACTGCAAGGTACATGAATTCTCTTTTCAGAAAGGCGTTGGCGCCTTCTTGTATTGCTCCGGCAATTTCACGCATCTTCGTGGTTCCGCTATCTTGTTTGTTAACGTAAACAAAGAGGTAGGATGCAACTACTATTGAAGCTAAAGCCGCGAGCGGCGCAATCGTCCACAACTCCATTTTAATCACACCAAATGCGTAGACTTATTGAGCACTGACAGGGATATCTTAAGTTTTTCGCCGACTTGTTAGGCATTATCTAATTCATAAAGATATTTTACGTCTTTAGCTACTCCTTATTACAGCCTTTTTGCCGGCTGTGGAGAAAACAAGACATTAACTGAAAGAAATGCTTTTTAGGAGCAAGGATGCCTTAAAATGCTAAATGTGAAATTGTACGGTTGGGTAAAAGTAGGCGGTTGACTTGAGCCCCGAATGGCATGCTATGGAAACGGAGGAACTCATGAGAGCCTTAAAAGCCAACGAGAAAGGCTTGAGTGAGGAAGAGGCTAAACGTCGACTGCAAGAATTCGGGCCCAACGAGCTGGTGGAGAGAAAGAGAGTAACCCCTTTTCAAATATTTCTTAGTCAGTTTAAGGACATTTTCGTGATAATGCTTCTAATAGCAGTTGTCATTGAATTGGGAATTAGGGAGATTATAGATGCTTCAACCATAGGTGCCATTGTAGCCCTCAATGCAGTGGTTGGTTTTGTTCAGGAGTATCGGTCAGAAAGGGCAATGGAAGCCATGAAAAAGTTGACCGCTCCCAAGGCTCGGGTCTTACGAGACGGAAAAGAGATGCTTATACCCGCCAAGGAGGTTGTGCCTGGTGACATCGTCCTTTTGGAGTCTGGAGACCGCATCCCAGCTGATGGCCGACTCCTGGAGGTAGTGGATTTGAAGACTGATGAGGCGGTTTTAACGGGTGAATCCACGCCTGTGGGAAAGGTAACCGGGGTCCTTGACGAGAAAACACCTGTGGCTGATAGAAAAAATTCTGTTTTCATGGCCACCCACCTGACATACGGTAGAGGAAAAGCTGTAATAACCTCTACAGGCATGAGTACGGAGTTTGGAAAAGTTGCTGAGATGGTTCAAGCTGTGGAGGAGGTAGATACTCCTCTCAAGCAGAAGCTAGCACGCTTCGCCAAAAAATTAGGAATAATAATTGTAGGTATATGTGCTATCATATTTGTTCTTGAATTGTACGAAATATTTGTTCTTGGAGTAGGTGGAGTAGGCGAGGCCGTAGGAAACATCGTAAAGGCCTTTGAAACATCGGTTGCGCTCGCTGTTTCAGCCGTTCCAGAAGGCTTACCCGCCGTAGTAACCATATCCCTTGCCCTCGGCGCCCGTGAACTTGCAAAACGCAACGCAATCATTAGAAGACTTGCCTCAGCTGAAACGTTAGGGGCTACAACCGTCATCTGTTCCGACAAAACTGGTACACTAACAAAGGGCGAAATGACCTTACGCAAAATCTACACCAACGACAAGATGATCAATGTAACAGGAGTCGGCTACGAATCTAAAGGCGAATTCTTCCTAAACGGCGTTCGCATAGACCCAAAGGAGGATACCCACCTCGCTTTGCTGTTGAGGGCTGGCACCTTATGCTCTAACGCCCACTATGATGGAAAGAGCATAATTGGAGACACTACCGAAGGGGCATTGATTGTAGCCGCAGCCAAGGCGGGAATGACGAAAGAAAGCTTGGAGAACACGGATCCCCGTGTGCAGGAGGTGCCCTTCACATCCGAGAGAAAGCGTATGACAACTGTCCACAAGTCACCTGAAGGAAAGATATTCGCCTACGCTAAAGGAGCCCCTGAAACCATCTTAGAGCACTGTGATTGCATTCTTAAAGGTGGCAAAACAACTAAACTAGGTGGAAAAGAAAGAAAACAAGTTTTAGGAACAAATGAAGGAATGGCAAGGGAAGCTTTACGTGTGCTCGGCGTAGCCTATAAAGAGTTGCCAAGGACTACCTCAGAAAAATTTGATGAAGAAAACTTGGAGAAAGGCTTAGTCTTTCTGGGCTTGATGGGAATGATTGACCCGCCGAGAGCAGAAGCGAAGGAAGCTAACCGTCTATGCCAGCAAGCGGGCATAAAAACCGTCATGATAACTGGAGATCACAAACTTACAGCAGTGGCCATAGCTAAGGAGCTAGGCATGCTGAAAAGCGATGTAGTATTGACTGGCGCCGAACTAGACAATATGAGTGACGAAGAATTTGAGAAAATAGTGGAAGATGTCGCGGTCTACGCCAGAGTTTCTCCGGAACATAAGCTTCGAATAGTTGGGGCGCTGAAAAAGAAAGGGCAAATTGTTGCCATGACTGGAGACGGAGTGAACGATGCACCGGCCCTCAAGCAGGCGGATATTGGCGTAGCCATGGGCATCACCGGCACAGACGTAACAAGAGAAGCCGCAGACATGGTGCTGGCAGACGACAACTTCGCCACAATAGTTAACGCCGTTGATGGAGGACGAAGCATTTACGATAACATAAGAAAGTTCTCCTTCTTCCTAATGCGCTGCAATTTCGACGAATTAGGCATCATAGCCTCCTTTGCTCTTATGGGCCTAGAACTTCCACTCACTGCTGGCATGATATTATGGTTAAACTTGGTCACGGATGGAGGACCAGCTGTGGCTTTGACCATGGAACCTCCCGAACCAGACGTGATGCAGCGTCCTCCACGCAACCCAAATGAGGGTGTACTACACGGAAGGCTTGCTTCAATAATCGCCACTTTTACATTCCAGTTCCTCTTAACGGGAGGCATATTTTACTGGCAGTTCTATCTCACTGGTGCACACTTGCTTCCAGAACCCCTGAGGTCACAGCAATTGGCGTATGCGAGAACTATGGCTTTCATGCGGGCAACGTTGCAGGAACTGTTTGTAGTATGGAATTGCCGATCCGAAAGACGCAACGCCTTTAGGATGAGTTTCTTGTCTAACAAGTTTCTGGTAGTTGCTGTTATTGGGTCCGCCCTATTGACGCTTGCCATACCTTACATAGGACTCTTTGAAACGGTTCCCATAACGAATCCCTCCGACTGGGCAATTGTTGTAGTCGCTTCCCTTTCAGGCTTGCTGATATTGCCAGAGATTTTCTACGGAAGGAAGATATGGCGCTGGACTTAACCTTCCGATAATAGCTGATATTGTTTTTCGAAGTTCAAAATAATTAACAGAAATCACCTTTTGCAATTCTTAAGTGTGTTCCATAGAGTGGATTCATAACGTATAATTAACGCCTAAGGTTTATCGATTACTGACTAAGGTTGAATAGAACACAATTAAGCTGGCGGCTACTGTTCCACAGTTTGGGTCTCGGTTGCCTAAGCAGTTCCATTTTCCTCGAGATGCTGGTCTTCTGGGACATATCACGGCGAGGCTACTTCCTAGCCACAGAGCAAAATCAACTGATACTATCCTTCGAAGTGTTTCTAACGATTTTCGCCTGCATCTATTTTATTTACATATATCAACGGTTCGTTCGTTCCCTGAGGTAATTTTAACGTTAAAATTTTTTATTTTCTTCTTCAGAATAATTGTTAGAACATAATAAAATATGCAGAAGCAGTTTGCGTTCTGCAAGAACTAACGGCTTAATATAGACGCATATTCGAGAAAAATAATAATCGTTAAATATTCTTCTATAGAGAAAACTGGAATTGTGCCGAATCCTAAGAGGTGAAAAAATGCACTGGAAAAAAGTCGTTGTATTGTCATTGAATCTGCTAATGCTTCTATTGACCTTGACTTACGGTTCTGTAGTAAGAGCTACATCTGAAGAGAGACGGCTCGTTTATGAAGTAGATTCTTTAGGTCTCAAAGTTAGCATTGTAGCTCCATACGTCGCGGATCCTGGTGAAAATATAACCGTTACCGTTAACGTAACAGCTGAAGCTTCAGGCAATATCCACGTTGAATACATTCACGTAAATATTTATGGACTAAGAAACGAAACGGAGGAAATTTCACCCCCACTTGCGGGCATATACATAAACACAGTGCCATATCAAGTTGACCATGTAATAACGATACCTAATGATACATGCCCCGGCTTACTCTATGGTATCATAGAGTGGGGAGAATGGAGCGTGCAATTCCCCGGCGGCGGAATGAAGGTGACGATAGAAAATCCACCTCCTGCCGGCTTCGTTGTAACCTACGTGAAGAACGTAGAACTTGAGGGACTTCAAGCGGCTTATGACTCTTTGCTTGCCAACTACACAAAATTGGAAAACTACAAAAGCGATTTGGGTTCTACCAGAAATGTGATGTACATCCTTGTCGCGACAACCGTAGTCTCCGCGGCTACAGTCTTAATCCTTCTAATAAGAAGGCCTAAAAGGCTTTGGACATAGAATTCCGATCTGTCTCTCTATTTCAGCGATCTCTTCGTGTAGAGGCTGCCTAGGATAATTGTAGATAGGACCACTAGGCTTCTCATTGTAGTAGGGTCGATTGCAGCCGGGACATCCAGAAGTGACGAAAGGCTCTCCAGTTTCGATAACTTCTCTCAACTGCTCCCCAGAGACACCGAAGTTAATGAGACAACCGTCATCATCGAAAGGCATGTTTTTACACGTCGTTTTTCCATGGGTTATGAGATAATGGGCTATCTGAACCCTCCGGTAATGGCTGAGAGATGGTTGGGGACTGTTTTCTAAAAGAGTTCCTGGGATGGGTGTAAAGGCAAACAAGCCGGGATAGACTCCTAAATCAACGCACCATTGAATCATTTGAACCATTTCCTCCTCTGTTTCTCCAAGACCTACGATGAGATGAGTGGTCACGGAACCTTCTCCAAAAATTTTCATCGTCTCCCTCAAAGCTTCGCGTTGTCTCTTCCAAACGTATGGCCCACCGACAAGTCTTCCCTTAATCTTGTCAAAAATCTCCTCGGTGGCAGCGTCCAAGGCTATACTTATTCGGTCAACGCCAGCTTCTGCAAGCGTTTTCATTTTTTCTCGATTTACGGGTTGACAAGAAACAGATATTGGCACTTTTACTCGTGACTTGATTTCTCCTACGAGGCTCAAAATGTCGTCGAAAACCTTTGGATAATTCAGCGCTTGAATGCAAACCCGCTTTATATCATCAGTTTTTGCAATTCTCTCTATTCTGAAAAGCACTTGTCTGGTTGGAAAGGAAGGCCAAGTAACCCTAGAAAGCATGTCCGCCCTACCTATACTCGTCCTAGCTTGGGGACAAAAACCGCAATTGGCAGAACACTTTTCATCTCGATACGTGAGCAGATAGATAGTTGTAGGTTCAGCGTCCAACCTACCCCGCAACAACCCGAGTACAATAGCTGAACCTGTTGAAACTCGAATTCTTTCAGGGAGGTATGCTTCAGTCATTGCAGAACACCAACAATTTCTGAATCCACAGTTAAACCACAATTAAATAATAAGAACCTAATATTTATCCCCCTCAATTACAGGTTAAAAACGTGGACATCAGGTAGGGAAGCATTGAGTTCAATAGATAACTATGAGACTCTGATGCGCGCGCGCAAGAAATCAGACCTTAGATGTCCCAGATCGGGGGACATCTCCACTATGATAGGCGCGCGCGTATTATGAGATAAGTAATGCTCGATAATCTATTTGGAAGGGGTTTCTTCGAATTTTTCTGAAGCAGGTTCTCCGCCGATTCCCCAGCGAGACTTCGGGATTTCATGTACGATTACTTCCACTGCTTGCCGAGGAATGCCTAAATCTACGAAAACTTTGGTTATCTTTTGTATTACGATCTTGGCTTTTTCCTTTCCAAACCCTTCCCAGACGTTTACATGGACAATTGGCATTTTTCCAACTCCTAACTGTTTAAACATTGGCTCTTTTATTTATAGAATCTCTTTAGAACTCTGCAGACCGCCAGACTTGTCCACAAAGGAAGACCTTCTGTTGATTTGCCTTTCGATAAAGTCAGCTTCCAAAGCCCATTTTCTCTTTGTTGTCTACTACTGAACCATTTTAGTGCTTTTTCTATTTGCAGGTCGTCCCCAGTGAACCCTAAGAAGGAGAGGGAATCAAGTGCCGATAGAAGATCTGCAAACCAGAAAGGAAAAGTGAACCTAGTCCAGAAACCCGCGCCGCGACTATTTCTTTCCTTTTTTCCGTTTGGACACTTTCTTATCTTCTTCTATCTTATCCTCTCGGATCTTCTGAATTATGATCTTTCCTTCAATCTGCTTCACAATGCGTTTACCATATTTTGTATTTCTTTCCTCAACGATACGTTCCTTCATGTCTTTTTGACTCCATTCTTGGTGATACCCGCGATTCCAAAACAAATCCTGTGTTTTGACTTCTATTAAAGGAACTACTTTGATTTTAGGATTAAAATTTAATCCCCCAACCCACACACAATCATACGCTGACGCCATCTTCAACCTTTTTCAGACAGGCGTCAGCCATCAGCTGAAAGTGTGTGTGTATTAAATTTTAACCCCCATACACTAATTACTGTAAGGTAATTACCAAATAGTAATGTTTATAAATTACCCTTCGGTAATATCGATAAAAACTCGTAACCTATGGAGGTGCAAATTTATGTGTGAAGAGTATGAGTACGCTTGTGGACATCCATTCTTCGGGCATCAACACTTTGGTGGACGCAGATTTCTTACTAAGGAAGAAGCGAAAGAGCTGAAAGAACGTTACAAGGAAAAGAAAATCAAGTGGCTGGAACATTATAAAGAGTCCTTGGAAAATGAACTGAAAGGCGTAAACGAAAGATTGGAGGACCTTAAGAAGGACTAAGTCTACATACATGCATCCCCATTAGGGCTGTCTTCTCCTGAAACTCCTTCCTTTTTTGTGTCAAGCTTCCCTCAGATTTTCTTTGATTTTCTCAGCAAGCGATTTCAGTTTCCCGTTTTCTACATGCATGCATATCCGTGGCTAAGTGGCGATGTCTCCATCGACTCCCGCAGACTCCTCTCCTTTTCTATGAAGTATGGAATTCACACATTGAACCATAGTTTAGGCTGGACTTAGACTTCAGTGGAGACATCACCCGCAAACCCCCTTTTTCTAACTCCCATAGGCTTAACCGTGAAAAGTCTTAAGACCTACATAGGGTAATATCATTGATTGTAAGCATTGCTTTGTGGGGATTAGCGTATGCCTTCATTGAAAAAAAAGAGTAAGCAAAAGAAGAAAAAACACTTGGCCAAAGTTGGGAAATAGCGCGAATTTCATAATCTGCGTTCATGCCAGTTTTCATCGTATATTTGCCGCGCCGTTAACTAGGTTAACCTGTTCAGAAAACGCAAGTAATAAGGTATCTGAATAGGGCCTCTGGGTTTGTGTGTGTGGGTTAAAATTTAAGCCCCAACCCAACCCCCAACCCCAACCAAACCCAAACCCACACACACCTACTTTCATTTTCATTTAGCTAGCTAGCTAAATTCTGATCCTAGACAAATATCAAAGTAAGGATTGTGTTTTGACAGCGTTATTTTGAAAACTTTTCTTACCAAATTCTTCGTTTCAAAAAAGCTTTTTACCCATTTCTTCTTAGCGTTTTGCAGGGGGAAACGACATGAACAGCAGAAAAGATGAGATTGAAGGTATCATCATCCAAGGACTGGGTCATCAGGAACGCCGTAATATCCTAAAAATCATAAGCCTCGCTGATGGAGGAGCTAGTTACAGCGAAATTTTGGGAGAACTAGGTCTCAACACTGGAAGGATGAATTACCACTTGAGGCTGTTGGAGGGTCTAGTCTTTAGAAACGGAGACCGAAGGTATCATCTGACTCCGATCGGCAAGAAAGCTCTTAGCGTGCTCCACTCTATGACGGAGAATTTGGAAAACGGATATGAAGAGTACCTTAAAGGAGTCGGAGTTACTCGTAGCAGCGGGATCGCTATTCTGGTTAACAGATGGTTCTACGTGATCCTAGCATTTTCCATCTCAGCCATGATTTTCCTAACATTCTTCGTTCATACGGCTGTAATAGCTGGGCATCTACCTCAGGTTTCGTACTATTATCTTGCAGGGTTCGCTTTGTTGGTAGTTGTTTTACTGGCATGGCTCAGAATTTGGATAAAAAAAGAATCTGGGCGGTTACAAGAGTGGTTGGACTCCATTATGGACAGGCTGAAAGGGAGAAACAGGTGAGAAGACAATTAGAGTGACTTTGAAGGAAGTAAACATGGCACTCAAAGATGAAGAAGAACCAAGAATGATTAGTTGGGCTATTTGGTTACCAGTACTTGTGGCAGTAATAGGTGTCACTATTTGGTTTTTTCTTTTCACCATACTAGATTTGGGTGGGTAGACACGTAGACGAATAGTTTGGGTTTGGGTTGGGGTTGGGTTGGGGTTAAAATTTAAGTGTCAAGTCTCACCGTGGAACGCGCCACCCAAGCCCTAAGCCTATTGCCCGTGCGATGCGCAGACAAGTACATCCGCCGCCCAGCATCACGAGCCCAGTTGCCAGTCGGCACAAGACGCGAATTTGGCATAGAATTTGGCATATACGAACCAAGCAACCACAAAGCATTGCTGTCATACCGGTCATGACTTACTTGATTGGTTGTTTCAAGCTGAGTTATAAAGTGGGTGAGAAAATCTTCTGGTGTCCATCCCGTTTCTCCCTGATAGGTCGGTGTACTTAAGGTTCGTAAATAATCATGAGGGGTAGAATATGCCTCTAGCTGTTTTCTTCCTCCTATGACTTTACCCTGTCCTTGTTGAGGCATAATAGGTATAGGCTCAATTAGTCCCACACTCCAGCCAGGCACAGCACATAAGCGGGTTTTCTGCATTACTTCTTCTTTAGTTAATCCTTGATGGTTACGATCGGTATAGGCTTGAGGGAAATAAACAAGATTAGGAGTATCCACTGCTTGACGCACCATATCCCATATCCAGATCGGTTCACCAGTATTTACACGAACCGGTATATCAGGGTCAGTAGAATTTTGTTTTGTCTGGATAATTTTTCCCGCTGCGGCATGTTTAAGAACGGCAGTTTTTACCCGATCAATAAGTTGTGAAGTAGGCATTGCGATCGGCGTTAACTGAAGCTGAGTAAATCCTTGTCGCATTTTCCTATCAACCAATTCCTTATTGCGTGTAAATACTTCTTGCAGCTGTTCTTGAGTTGGTACAGGATACTCTTTTCCGTCAATTCCAATCACCCCTAAATTTTCCGATCGTGGAAGAAGGGTTAAAATTCCTGTTCGGTTCAATGCGGTAATGGTGCGAGCATACTCCTTCTCAAGAGGGAATAATCCTTCGGAGGGACGAGCACCTTTTAATTGTAATGTTCCATTAATCGTCTGTTCAGCCATACAACCTATAATACCATTTCTGTTTACAAGGCTTTGGTGTGTGTGGGGATTAAATTTTAACCCAACCAACCAACTGCGAAAAGCAGATATGAAACCATTGCCAGACTCAGCATAGAGGTGATTGAAGTGAAGGAGTATGAAATCCTCTACGATACTGGCGAGGCTAGGAAGCTTGTAGCGCAGATCAATCGTATGGCAAAGGAAGGATGGCAAGCTAAATCTATAGGCGCTTTGGGG
>Ga0224501_10000556_pt1 | contig 29738 bp, 33 predicted proteins | sample SF_Oct11_sed_USG_4_FD_169105 | JGI IMG/M metagenome (GOLD analysis project Ga0224501, IMG submission 169105) | Sediment microbial communities from San Francisco Bay, California, United States - SF_Oct11_sed_USGS_8_1 | ecosystem: Environmental > Aquatic > Marine > Sediment | place: USA... | reverse complement strand
AGCTATAATCCTATGTATGTATCAGAGCGGGCTTGGAATAACAGCCTTACGGAATCTTAATTATAGACATGCGAAGGAACAGCTTGAAAAAAACAGGATTCCTGTAAGGATTCGCATCACGTCTCGCATTAATAAAAAAGCTTCACAGGTGCCGTTTTATGCTTTTTTTGGAGCTGCGGCTCTCGATTCTTTAAGAGCATATATTAACGAAAGAAGAAGAAAAACTCAAAAAATGAGGGAAAAAGGAGCTAAAGTGAGAGAATTAACGGAAAGCAGTCCCTTATTTGCGTCTGAAGGAAAAAACGTGCCCTTTGGAGAGAGAATGGGTGTCTCAAGCATCTGGCGCGTCGTTAAAGACTCGGCAGAGCGGACTGGATTGCAAAAAGAAAAGATTCAACCCAATTCTCTAACAAAGGCGTTCGAAGCAGAGTTAAACAGATCGACTATAGACGAAGAAATTACGAAATATTTGATGGGAAGTCCCATTCAAGGTATAAAATACAACGTCGATGAAGTCGAACAAAAATATTTGATTTGCAACTTTGGTAGATCAGAACTTAGCAAGCTGGCAATTGTCAAAGAGTTTGTGCAATCGCTCGGAATAAAAGGGCTTGAAACAAAAATACAAGAAATTCTAACACTTAACCCACAAATGACAGAAATGGAAGCCATAAGATTCATTGTGCGCAAAGAATTTGCATCCTACTCTAAAAAGAATTGAAATGGACATGTCACGCGCGAAAGCGCTGCGGAAACCAAACTTCGTAATTTTTCTATCTTAGAAGGAAATTTCGTTGATTTCATCGTTTAAACTCTTTTTATACATATTTCATAAGTGTAGAGTTGACCTAACTTGTCTTTTCTTCGCCAGTTAAAACAGCGTTTATTACTCCGTTTTGTCCTGGACGCGAAGTGACACGCGCCAAGCCCTTGGTGGTTTCTATAATTGTGCCTTTGGTTATTACGCCTCTGCGGTCGTAATCAACATTTGTCGGATTCTCAACAACACGCCTTATCTCAACTTTCTCTGTTTTTCCACTTTTCGGGTCGGTTACACATGCGTATTTGTCGCTAAAGATTTTGATTTTTATGTTTCCACTCCTTCCTCGTTTAACCTTCCTTTTCGGTTCGCCCAAAGTGGTTTCGGTTGGAAACGAGCCTTGCTCAAATTTTCTCTTTGTTCTGTAGGTTCGTTTTCTGCCTCCTGAAGGTTTTTTCTTTTGCAAGTCTCCGTGCCAAACCGACAATTTTCACTTCTCCTTTAGTTGCTAAACTTGAGTGTGGACTATCATCACTATTTAACATATAAACCTATTCATGTTGCCTTTAGAGGTTTTTCACTTTTCTTCAGTTGTCATTTCCCGTTGGAAAACTTTCTTTAACTGTTTTTTCATTGTTGAGAGGTCGTGACTTAAGCCAAAGTAGTCAGCGAAATACTCTGTTGTTCTCAGAATTGTTGAACGCCCCCTTCTTTCACCAACAACTAACCCCATTTCCCTCAGCAGTTTAATGTGACCGTAGACGTGATGTCCCCGCACTTCAACAACTCTTTTTTGAGAAACTGGTTGTCTGTAAGCTATGTAGGCAAGCGTTTTTAAGGGACCTGTGGAAAGCAGCGGTCTCTTAACAAGTTTTCTAACATGCGGCGTGAATTCAGCCTTTAACTGCAAAACGTATCTTTCATCCTTCAACTCCAAAATCTCAAGAGCCGTATTTCTACTGGCGTATTCTTGCAAAAGCATTTTTGCAAGCTTTCTAGCCTTGTTTTTTGAACGGGTTTTCAAAACCGAACACAATTCTTTAAGGTCTAATGGGCGACCCGCCACATATAATGCAGCCTCCACTAGGGCTAGCTCCCGTTGAGTTTTCTCCACAACTTGTTTCCGCTGGGAAGCATCATCAAGCTTAAGTGCTTGCTTTTCTACACTCTGCAATGTCTAAATCTCCAACGATTACGTATATCTCTTCGGATTCTTCATCTTGCCATAGTTTTACTCTCCCGTCTTGTGCCAAAAACAGTAGGAGAATGAATGTGCGGATGGCTTCCAGCCGGCTCGTATTTTTTATCAGAGTCGAAAACTCTATTATTCCTGTGCCTTTTACCCTCTGCGAGAGAGAAGCATAGAGTTTTTTCATCTGTAGCTCAATTTCCATCAGGTATATGTCTAGTTGCGGCAGAATCTCTGAGGGAGTTGGAAGGATGGGTTCTGGAATGGTTTTTTCTAGACGAATGAGTTTCTCACCCTTTAAAACGTCATCTAAAACTTCTAGTAAATGCCGTATAGTTGTTGAAGTTAATTCATGTCTGAGAGGTAGAAATAGAGGTGGAGGAAGAAAGTCTTGTAGAGCTTTCGGTGGCGGCGGTGGTTCTTCAAGTTTAAGCAGAAGCTTCGACTTCATCAGATATATGAGAGCTGAAGAGTCGAGGGCTACGCCTGAAGCCCTAAAGTCTATCTGCCCGGTTTTCTCCATTTCTTCGAGAAATGTTGTAAGCAAATATGCGATGTTGATGTTCCAAGGAGTAAGCTTTTCAAGTTTGCGAAACTCGAAGAGAACGTTCCATGGGGGACGTAGATAAAACGGCTTTTTAATGGTTGTAGCCATTAACTTGGCACCTCTAGGAATTTCGCTGAGATAACGTTTGAAACTCCGTTGCGCTCATAAACCCCGTAAACTTTCTGTGCTTTATTCACTATCTCAGACTTTAATGTGATGACTATGAACTGGGGTTTCTCCGACTCTTCCAAGAGAAGGTCAGCGAGTTTTGATACGTGGAATGCATCTAAATGTGCATCTATCTCGTCAAGGACGTAGAATGATGCAGGGGTAAACTCCTGCAAAGCGAAAATGAAGGCAACCGCTGCAACTGAACGTTCACCACCGCTGGCTCCGCTCACAACTATTGAAGGCTTATGGGGAAACTGGACAAGCATGTCAATACCGCCTGAGAACGGTTCATCAGGCTTTTCAAGCTTCAATGCAGCGTTTCCACCTTCCGTGAGCTTTAAGAAGTATTTTTGCAGGTTTCGGTTGATTTTCTCAAAGGCTTCCATGAAGACCTTGCGTTTTTTGCGTTCAACTTCATCCATAAACTTTAGGATTACTTGTTTTTCTCTTTCGAGTTCATTCATTCTTAGTGAAAGTTCTTTGTAGCGTGAAATTTGTTCAGCATAATGGGATAGGGCAAGTTGGTTTACTGCGCCTATTCTTTCAAGTTCAAACTGCATCATTCTTATGGATGTTTCGGCTTCTTCAACTTGTTTCGGCGTTACAGCCAATGGTTGTTCATAATCAAATTGTCTAAGCTGGTTTCGATATTGCTCAAGCTGCAGCGAGGATGTTTGAATCTTTAGTTGAAGCTGGTTCAGCAAACGGTCAGCTTGCTCATATTCCGAGTCAAGCTTGCGCAGTTCCTTGTCTATGTCATCTATTTGAACAGTGAATTTTTTGGATTCTTCCCTTGCAGACAATACAGTCCTAGAGAGTTCAATACGACTTTTTTCCAGTTCCGATAGCTCCTGTTTTAGCGATTCCCTCTCCCGGAGCGCAACCTCTACTTCCTTCTCAACTCTTCTCAGCTGTTGTTCAACTTTCACGAGTTGAATTTTTGCATTTTTATATCCAACTCTTAAAACGTTGTCGAATTGTGATTGAAGGGTTGAGATTTCTGTTTGAATCGTGCCAAGTTTCTGCCTTAAAGTGATTATTTCTTCGGCGAGCTTCTCCCTTTTAATTTCCATTTCTTGAATACGTGTAAGGTCTGTTTTCCGTCTTAGGGCAGCTAGCTCGTTCTGAAGTTTTCGCATTTCCTTCTGGATGGAGCTTCTTTCAGCCCTGCGCAGCCACATCCGTGTTTTTTCGTTTCCAATTTCCTTCTCAAGCCGTGTAACAAAACGGTCTACTCGTCTAACATTGGCTTTTGTTCTTTTAACGCTTCTTTTAACTCTGGCTATTTCCCTATCAAGCGTGGTTATAGCCTCTGACAAACGAACAATTTCAACACGAGTTCTATCTATTTCCTCCTCAAAAGATGTTACGTCACTGCTCCTTCTTGAAAGATGCTGTCGGAGAGCACTCACGGCCTCATCAAGGCTTTTGATGGCTGCTTCACTTGGGATAATAGCAGAAAAGTCTATCGGAGCACGATAGTAACCACTTTCAATGGCGCCACCTGCCTCGTAGAGGTCTCCGTTAACTGTGACTGCACGGTAGCCTTCACTAGATAAAGTGAAAGCTGTCTTGTCATCTGAAACTATTAATGTGTCGCCGAAAACGAAATGAACTGCTGGCGCATAATTTCTTGCACATTTTATGAAGAATGGAGCTGCACCGTTAACACCCTCTTTTTTCGGGATTTTCAAAGACTTAGGGTTTAGTACTCCTTGGACTGGAATTATTTTAATTCTTCCAAGCTTCATTCTTCTCAATGTTTCTGTGCATGTGAAGGCTGCGTCAAAATCCTTCACAACTACTGCGTCAAGCCATCCTGCTGCTGCAGCCTCTATTGCCCGTTTATAGGCTCTATCAACCTTGATTAGGTTGCGTAGTCTGCCATATACACCTAGAATGACACCTAACTCGCCCAGTTCTTCTATGCTTCTCAAGGCTTTCTGTTCCGCAGCCACGGTTTCTGCAAGTTCCCTTTGCGTCACAAACTCTATGACTGCCTCTCGTGCTGACTCGGCTATTTTTCCAGCCTCAGCTATTTCCTTTTCTACGTCTTCTTTTTGTGCGATTCTCCGTTCAAGCACCCGCTCCAAGTTTCTCAGCTGGATTTTCTGTTCCTTCTGCACTTTTTCAAGCTCAGCCAGTGATTCTTCAAGCTCGCTGAGCGTCGCCGCGAATTTTTCTTTGCGGTCGTTTAGGTCTTTGTGCCTTCTGGTACGGATTCTGATGACTGTTTGGCTTCTTGCATTTTCAGATCTTAAGTACGTAAGCCTCTTGTAATGTTTGTCAAGTTGCTGCTCGATTTCACGGATTTTCTTGCTGTTTTCTCCGAGGTTCTCCCAAAGCTGAGCCGTTTCCCCTGCAAGGGCATCATGCTCAGTTTGTTTTGCGGTTATTTCGTTAGAATTTTGCTCATATTCTCTTCTTAACCTTCTGATTTTTAGACGGTTTTCACGTATTTCATTTCGAATTGATTGATACTGTTGAAGATTATTTTCTCTAATTCGCCTTAAGCCTTCAAGACTTGTTTTTCCAGAACTTATTTTGGTTGTTAATTCTGTTAGTCTCGATTTTAATTCGCCAATTTTTATTTGAACCTTTAATACTTGTGAACCGCCTTCTTCAACGATTTCTGAGCTTAGCTTTCGCCATTCACCTTCGATTTCCCTTCGTTTAGACCTAAACTGTTCGCGTAGCCTTCTTAATTTTTCAACACTGCTTCTAACATTATCCGCTTGTGAGGAAACTTCTTTTATTTTCTTTTGTATCTGTGTCATGTCATGCGAGAGTTTCACTGCTTCAAACTTTTTTATCTCGTTTTGAATGAAAGCGTATCTTAACAGTTCGTTGCGTTCCCTTTCTAGGTCATCCACTCTCTTCTGCACTTCGTCTATTCTACCCATGGCTGTGCGTATGGAGATGTCTGCTGCCCGCAGTTTTTCTTCAGCCTCAGCCTTCTCAACATCATACTGGGCTATCCCAACTAAGCCCTCAATGATTTTCCTACGTTCCACCGGAGAAATGTCTGTTAGACGGGTTATTGTGCCCTGCAAAATTATGTTTTGGCTTGTTGAGCTTATTCCAGCCATAGAAATAATCTCTAAAATGTGCGTCCTTGAGATTCTTCTGCCATTAAGTCTGTACACGCTTTGACCGTTTCTATGAACTTCACGTGAGATTGTAACGGTGGCTGTATCAACTGGTATGCGTCCATCCGTATTATCAAACTGGATTATTACCTTAGCCATCCTCGCCCTTTCTAATCCAGCCTTCTCAGACCCGTGAAAAATTAGTTTGGCAGCACTTTCTGCGCGAAGCCTTCTCGTGCTTAATTCTCCTAAAGCAAATAAAACCGCATCAACAATGTTTGTTTTTCCGCTTCCGTTTGGACCTGTGATTGCTGTGAAACCCTTATCTAGGACTACTTTAACGGTTTGCGGTCCGAAAGATTTGAAGCCTTTAAGCTCAATTTTTTTAATATAAGGCATTCAGTTTGCACCCTCACCCTCTTCGAATTTCTGTATAGCAGACAATTCTATACGATTTTTCTATAAAAGTGTTACATTAACAAGTTTTAACGATTATGTACTTTTTAACGCTATTTTTCAGCTTTTAAACCATATTTTGTAGCCATTTTCTTGACAAAATCTTTTATGCGTTCGTCTTTACCGTAAACAAGCAAGCAGCCATCATTTTGTACATTGTATGAAAGACTTAACTCGTCAGCCAACGCCTTTAACTTTTCACTGGGTAACTCAGCGAAAGGCTTAACACGAATCCACTTCTGCTCCCGTGGAAGCCCAGAAATAAACCTCGTCTCTTCCTCTTCTTCCAAAACTTTTTTGCTTGCCTCATCCAGCCGCTTGAGCCATTCTTCCGCATATCCTGCTCCAAAACTTTCTTGCCCTTTAGAAACAAGGTAAGACTCCACGCTACGAAGATGCTCCTCAACCTTTTGACCGGTATCTACACGGCTTGGGTCAGCCTTTAAAACATTAATCAGGGTTTTTGCATATCTTAAATTGCTTATGACATCTGCTGGAACGGTTACTCCTCTTTTTCGGAAATCGGTAATCATTTCTTCTAAAACTTTCCAGGCAGCCAAATAGCCCATCTAATGATTCACCATTTTTCACTATCGTTAAGCAACTGGCATTATAAAGGGATTCTCATCAAAAATTAATTTTAAAGACGAAACGTATAGGAAAAGGTTTTTAGTTTAGTTGTTATATGAAAGTCTGCAAGTAGGTTTAGAATACTGTGAGGTAGATATTAATGTCTATGTTTGCGGCACCAGGCGCGTATGACCGTGCCATAACAGTTTTCTCACCGGACGGTCGGCTTTTTCAAGTTGAATACGCAATGGAATTGGTTAACCGTGGAGCAACAATTTTGGGGATAAGATGCTCCGAAGGAGTTGTCTTAGGGGCAGAGGAGACTGTGGATCCTCTTGAGGAGGCGGGGTCTTCCTGGAAGATTTTCAAAATTGATGATCACATAGGAGTAGCAATAGTGGGTTTAAGTTCAGATGCCCGTATTCTCATAGATCAAGCACGGATATATGCTCAAAGTAATAGGTTAACTTATGATGAACCAATAGATGTGGAAGTGGCAACTAAAAGAGTGTGTGACATAAAACAGCTTTACACACAACACGCAGGTGTGAGACCCTTCGGAGTATCAATAATTTTCGGTGGAGCAGATAAAACCGGAAGCCATGTGTTTGGAACTCATCCAAGCGGAACATATCGAGGCTATAAAGCTAGAGCAGAAGGCGCTGGAAGAGAAACCGTAATCAACATATTAAAAGAGGAATACCGCGAAGAAATGAATCTTGAAGACACCATAAAACTTGGAGTAAAATGTTTAGTAAAAGCCTTAGAAGCGAGGCAGCTTCCGCCTAGGATAAAAATAGTGGCAATCCCATCAGCAACTAAGAAAATGGAGATGCTTAGCGACGATAAGATTGAAGGTTATATGAAGGAGTTAGGCGTAGGTAAGTGAAATAGGGATGGGTGAAAAATACACTATTGCACGTTTTACAAAGGATGATGAGCACTTCGAAGTTCTTGTAAAGCCTGAGAAGGCATTAGACTATCGCATGGGAAAAATGTCAGCAATAACAGAGGTTTTGGTTGCTGAAACCATATTTTCAGATGCAAACAAAGGCACAAAAGTCTCAGAAGAAGCCTTGCGAAAAGCTTTTGGAACAACGGAATCACTCAAAGTAGCGGAAGTAATCCTAAAGAGGGGAACAATACAGCTGACAACTGAACAACGTAGGAAAATGATTGAGGATAAAAGAAAGCAGGTAATAGCCTTTATATCAAGACAGTGCGTTGACCCTAGAACAAGCCTTCCCCATCCGCCATTACGCGTAGAACAAGCCATGGAACAAATTCACTATTCAATAGACCCTTTTAAACCAGTAGAAGAACAAGCAAAGGAAATCATCAAACTTTTGCGGCCTATTCTACCATTGAAAATGGAAAAGGTTTCCGTTGGCGTCCGCATACCAGCAGAGTACTCAGCCAAAGCCTACGGAACAATTAAGGGATTCGGAACAATAAAACGTGAAGAATGGCGTGCAGACGGTTCATGGTACGGAGTTTTAGAGATGCCAGCAGGCCTGTACGGTCCATTCCTAGAAAAAATTGGAGAGATCACTAAGGGAAGCGCAGAAGCGAAAATGCTCTCCTAATAGTTTATTATGGCTGTTGGATGTGTGAATTATGCCGACATTTTTTGAAAGAAGACAACTTGTGACACCTGGAGATTTGATTGCGGAAGGCGAATACATAGTTGGTGAAAACGCGTATAAAGAAGACAACAAGATTTATGCTTCAAGAGTAGGGCTTGTGGAATACGAAAATAAAAGAGTAAACGTTGTTGCACTAAAAGCCTTCTACATCCCAAAAGTAGGAGACACCGTCATAGGAACCGTTATAGAAGTTGGTTTCAACGGGTGGATGGTGAACATACACTCGCCGTATCTAGCCATTCTAAGGGCGTCAGATGTCCTGAGCAGACCGTTTAAACCACAGATAGATGACCTATCAGAAGTTCTCAATGTAGGAGACTTGGTAATAGCAAAGATAGTTGCCTATGATAGAGCACATGATCCACAACTAACAGTTGGCGAACCCGGACTAGGAAAAATAACCCGTGGACAAGTGATAAAAATTACTCCAACGAAAATTCCCCGTTTAATAGGTAGAAAAGGCTCTATGATATCCATGATAAAACAGGAAACAGGCTGTCACATAATCATTGGACACAACGGAATCGTGTTAATCACGGGTAAACGCCTTGAAGATGAACAATTGGCGATGATGGCTATCCACAAAATTGAGAAAGAATCCCACACAACTGGTTTAACAGATCGTATAGCCCAACTGATTAAGAAAGAAAAAGAAAAGGCGAAACAAAAGGAGGAGATTAAAAGTGAGTCAAAAACTTGAAAAATTAATTGATAAAAAAGGTTTAAGGTTAGATGGAAGAAAACTCGACGAGTTAAGATCAATAAAAATTGAGGTAGGTGCCTTATCAAACGCGGACGGTTCAGCATACATCCAGCAAGGGAAAAATAAGATTCTGGCAGCTGTTTATGGCCCAAAGGAATTACATCCGAAACATTTAGCACTCCCAGATCGAATGGTTTTAAGATGTCGCTATCATATGGCACCTTTCTCTGTTCAAGAACGCAAATCGCCAGCACCATCAAGAAGGGAAATAGAGATCTCAAAAGTCATTAGAGAAGCCCTTGAACCCTCTATTTTCATCGAATACTACCCACGAACATCCATAGATCTTTTCATCGAAGTTTTGCAGGCTGACGGGGGAACGAGATGCGCAAGCATTACAGCAGCGTCATTAGCTTTGGCAGATGCAGGCATTCCGATGCGGGATTTGGTGGCGTCTTGTGCTGCTGGAAAAGTTGATGACACAATAGTGTTAGATTTAATGGATACTGAAGACAAGGTAGGAACTGCTGACGTCCCTGTGGCTTTGATGCCGAATCTCAACGCGATAACGTTGCTGCAAATGGATGGAATATTGACTCTTGAAGAATTTGAAAAAGCTGTAAATCTAGCCCTTGAAGGATGTCGAAAAATCTACACAATGCAAAAGGAAACGTTAAAAGCTAAATACATAGGCGTTAAGGAGGTTGAGGAATAATGTCATCCATAGTTGTTCGTGTAAAGCAGAAACAGATTGCACAGTTAATCGCTAAAGGAAAACGTTTGGATGGTAGAGGCTTAACAGATTATCGTGAAATAAAAGTTGAACAAGGAGTAATCGAACGTGCGGAGGGCTCAGCAAGAGTTCTTCTTGGAATGACAGAAGTTATGGTTGGGATAAAAATTGAAATTGGCCAACCGTACCCAGACACGCCCAACGAAGGTGTTTTAACCGTAAACGCTGAGCTTGTACCATTGGCGTCACCAACCTTTGAGCCTGGACCACCAGACGAGAATTCGATAGAGCTTGCCAGAGTTGTTGACAGGGGAATAAGAGAATCAAAAGCCATTGATTTAGAAAAATTGTGCGTTGAGCCTGGAAAGAAAGTGTTTATCGTCTTTGTGGACGTTTACGTGCTTAACCATGATGGAAACTTAATAGATGCTTCAGCCTTAGCTACCATTGCTGCCTTACTCAACACGAAAATGTTTAAGTATGAAATTGAAGAAGGCGAAGTGAAAATTAAACCGGGTTATACTCCGCTTCCAATAAGGAAGCGTCCAATAGCAGTTACTTTCGCAAAAATAAACGACAAACTTGTTGTTGATCCATGGCTTGAAGAAGAACAGATAATGGACGCTAGGCTCACAATGACCACTGACGATGACGGAAACATATGTGCAATACAGAAAGGCGGAAGCGGATGCTTCACACAGAAACAAGTATTAGAAGCCGCTAAAATAGCCAAAGAGAAAGCTGAAGAAATACGCAAAAAACTAAAATGGTGAAAACTCAGTGGGAAAAAGAACCAAAAAAGTGGGGCCAACACGCGGGTTAGGCTCCCGTTACGGAGCCACCGTCAGAAAACGCTACATAAAAGTAGTCACGGAAATGAAGAAGCCTCACAGGTGCCCGCAATGTGGGCTTCCACGAGTCAAAAGGGTAAGCGTCGGCGTTTGGAAATGTAGAAAATGCGGGTTCACATACACTGGAGGAGCATACACTCCCACTACAAAGCTTGGAATAGTAGCAAAGCGTATAGCTAAAGGGGCGCCCGTAGAAGAAGTAATAGCAGAAGAAGAAACTGAATGAGTGTTCGAACCTTAACTTAGTGATTCAGATATTGGTTAAGAAACCTCTAATACTGTTGACCACTTCGCGAAGACCCACAAAAGATATGAGAACCTTTTGTAAGGACCTCTCATACGCTTTTCAAAATATTGTGCGAATAAACCGCGGCAAACTAAGCTTGGAAGGAATAGCTGAAAAAGCATTAGAACTTGACGCTGAAAAAGTGATGATCATTGACAGATGGAAAGGAGGCTCTGGGAAAATGCAACTTTTCAAGATAAGCGAAAAAGGTTTGGACGCTGTTTCCCCCATAATTTATTTAGGTGGCATAAAGCTGCGAAGGGACTTCATGGAGAACACGACCAGAGGAAGAAGAATAAAATCCATCGCAATCACAGTTTCGCCAAAGCCCCTCTTAGAGACTAAAAAATTTGGAAATGCTTTATCAGACTTTTTCATCGTTCCAATTCTCTCGCCTGAGGAAGCGGTCGATAAGAATTATGATGCCGCAATGCAAATTTCAACAGACCCCTCAAACCACATAATCGTTACGTTTAAGCTTATCCCAGAGCTTGTTGAAGTTGGTCCTCAAATTAGAATTTCGCATTTGATTGGGAGCTGACTCGATGAAGGCAAATGCCCTTATGCGTTTGAAGTTTCCTTCTGAAAAGTATTTAGAGATAGTTTTTAAGGCTTTGGAACCAGAAGTTAGGAAGCCTCCAACAATGCGTTCTCAGACGATTTTGGAGAAAGAAGGCAACTTTTTGGTTTTAAGGATTGAAGCTAAGGATACTGTTGCTTTGCGTGCTACGGTAAACGCTTATCTAAGATGGATAAATTCTGTGACGAAGGTTCTAGAAGTTTTGGAAATGTCATAGCCATTTGCTCATTTTGATAAAGTCAACATTCTACATTCTTTGTGCAAATAAACCTCAGGGACAATGAGTATCACACATTAAGATTAGTATCACTAGAAAGTAAATATTCAATCGTTATAAGCCACTTGGTCAGAAAATGCTTAATTAATAGCTTAGCTTATTGCTGTGCAGATGGAAGGGTAAAAAGTGAGCGAAGAAATTTCAAAACTTCCACCTCAAGTTCAAGAGCGTTTGCTGAGGCTTCAGCAGCTACAGCAGACTCTCCAATCAGTCTTGGCACAAAAACAGCAGGTAGAACTCGAATTAACAGAAATTGAACAAGCCTCAAGCGAATTACAGAAACTAGCTGACGATACAGTCATATACAAAGCAATCGGCTCGCTTCTAGTAAAAGCGGAAAAAACAAAGGTAACCGCTGACTTAAACGAGCGAAAAGAACTGCTCAACATGCGGACCGCAGTTCTTGGAAAGCAGGAAGAACGCTTGCGAGGACAACTGAAGGATTTGCAGGCTAAGCTCCAACAAGACTTAAGTCCTGTTTCTCCTTCCTAGCCCTTAACCGATTAGGTGAAACTTGTGGAAGAATTGGGCATATCGGAGTTAACCAGCGAGCAACTTGAAGAACTTTGCTCAATTGCAGAGAAAGCAGCCAGAGAATACGTCCTATCAAAGGTTCCTCAAAAAAGAATAGAAGCATTAAACGTAACTGTTGAAACTGAAGGAACAAAACCCGTGACACTCACGGTTGAGGTTGATGTTTCTCTGTCACCATTAATGAAAAACTTTAATGTGCAAAAGCTCGTTGACGAAGCAGTAAAAGAAGCCTTTGTCTCAGCTGAAAAGTATTTAAAGGATTTGAGGGAATTGATATGTCATTCCGGGAAATAACTAAAATTTTAGATGAATCAGACGCTAAACTTGTTGTTTTATTATGCCACCACAACGCTGACCCGGACGCAATCTGCTCCGCTTACGCTTTTGCAAGCCTATTAAAACATTTCAGACAGAATCTCGAAGTTGAAATTGGAGCAGCCCAAGGAATAAGCCGACTCTCAAGACACCTCCTCAAACACCTGCCAATAGAAGTGAAAATGCAGCCAAATGTGGAAAACGCCGACATAATAGTGCTGCTTGACACCAACACCGTTCAACAATTGAATAACTTGGCTGAAAAAGTGAAAACAGCAAAGGCACCAATCATAGTTATTGACCATCATGCAACCCACCCGGAAACTGAACAGCTAGCAAAGCTATGCATAACCAATGAAGAAGCCTCATCAACATGCGAAATCGTCTGTGGCTTCTTTAAACAAATGGATATTAAACTGGGCGAACACGAGGCTAAAGCGTTGTTTTTAGGCATAGCTTTTGACACGCGTCATTTCGTCTTAGCCAACTCATCCACGCTAAAAACAGTCGCGGAACTGATTGAGGCTGGCGTAAACGCAAAAGAAGCGTTATCTCTGCTTTCTTTGCCCATGGACTTTTCAGAACGCGTCGCAAGACTAAAGGCTAGCAGAAGAGCCAAAATCTTTAAGATTGGGGAATGGATAATCGCGTTTTCACATGTCAGCGCCTATCAAGCCTCAGCGGCAAGGGCGATAATTGACTTAGGCGCCCACGTCGCAGTTGTGGCTGGACAGAAGAATGAGAATCTAGAGATCAGTTTACGTTCCACTCGTGAATTTTACGAGAAGACCGGAATCCATCTTGGAAGAGATGTAGCCAAGCCTTTAGGAGAATACTTACGTGGTATGGGCGGTGGGCATTCCGCAGCTGCCGGGGTCAATGGTTTGGGAGATGTTGAGACAGGGTTTAAACGTTGTTTACGGCTTTTAAAGGGAAAATTGTTAACCCATAATTAAGTAGTTACTCTTAAATGAGCAAAATAACTCGCTTAAAATAGGCAGGCACCATCAGCATGGCAGTAATTGAAACAAAAAACCTTACCTATACCTATCCAGGTGGAGCAAAACCGTCAATTAGAGATGTCTCCATAAAAATCGAGAAAGGCGAATTCGTCCTAATCACCGGTCCAAGCGGATGCGGAAAAACAACCCTTTGCCGATGTTTTAACGGATTAATCCCACATTTTTATCAAGGTGAACTAAAAGGCGAAATAACCGTCGCTGGGCTTAACGTTGTTGAACATCCAACTCATGAACTGGCAACGCATGTTGGCCTTGTTTTTCAAAATCCAGAAAACCAGCTTTTCGCCTTATCTGTGGAAAAAGATGTAGCCTTCGGGCTTGAAAATCTCGGAGTTCCTAGAGATGAAATGCACAAAAGAGTGGATTGGGCGCTGAAGCTCACGGGTATATATGACTTGCGAGAAAGGGCCCCCCATGAACTTTCAGGCGGACAACAACAACGTGCTGCAATTGCATCTGTCTTGGCCATGCAACCAGAAGTGATAGTTCTAGATGAGCCAACATCCTTCCTTGACCCCTTAGGTGCAAAGAAAATATTTGAAGTCATTTACGAACTAAACAGAAATACTGGAATAACCATAGTGCTTGTTGAGCACAGACTCGACCTAACTGCAAAATATGCAGACCACATAATAATAATGGATGATGGAAAGGTTGTTCTCGATGGAGAATCCCGCGAAATTTTAAGCTCTGAAGAAGCCCGTCTAATCGGGGTTGGAATCCCAAAAGCAACACGCCTCTACCAAATACTTCAAAAAGATGGAATAAAACTCGGTAATGCAGTCCCGTTGTCTTCGGATGAGATGGCGGCTTTGTTACGGGAGGTTTTAAAGGCTTAATGATTGAGGTTCAAGACGTCTATTTCACGTATCCAAACGGTGTAGACGCATTAAAAGGCGTATCTTTAACAATCAAGAACGGCGAATTTGTAGCTATAATGGGAGAAAACGGCGCTGGAAAAACAACTTTAGTGAAGCATTTTAATGGATTGCTTAAGCCAACTAATGGAAGCGTACTTGTTGATGGAGTTGACACAAGAAAAGTCAGCGTTGCAACCTTGGCTAGAAAAGTTGGCCTTGTCTTTCAAAACCCAGACCATCAGCTTTTCAGCGAAACAGTTGAAGAGGAGATAGCCTTCGCCCTAAAAAATTTCGGGTTTAAAGAAAAAGTCATAAAAAAGCGGATAACATGGGCTCTGAACCTTTTAGGCTTAGCACAATACAGAAAAACTTCACCCTTCATGCTTAGTGGTGGAGAAAGGAAACGTGTAGCCTTAGTTTCGGTTTTAGCTTGGAACCCGAAAATACTGATATTAGATGAGCCAACTATAGGACAAGACTACCAGCAAAAAGAAAATCTTCGCCAATTTATCATGCAAATGAAAGCGCAAAAAAGAACAATAATTATCGTCACACACGATGTGGAGTTTGTGGCTGAATGCAACCCAAGAGTTCTGCTTATGCGCGAAGGAAGAATAGTCACTGACGGTGACGCCCAAACAGTCCTTACAAACCCCGAAATTCTGACTCACGCCTCTGTTGTACCACCACAAATAGCTCAAATTTTCATACGACTTTCTGATTTAGGACTTCCCAAAAACGTTATTGATGTTTATGAAGCACGAGAAATATTACTCAATATTTTGAAGGAGCATGCAAAATGAGCGTTTTTGAAGGTCTTAGATTTCGAAGGGTTTACTCTCCCATCCATAACCTAGACCCGAGAATAAAATTTGTTTATGTTTGCGCGATTTTTGTGGCTGCAATAATTTTTTGGGAGCTGTTACCATTAATGATACTTTTTTTGATACAGATTCCATTTGTTCTTTTAGCAGGTGTTAAACGTGAGTGGCTCCGTTCCATGCGTGGAGCTGCGTTCCTAGCAACAGTAATTTTCTTAACCAACTTCATTTCTTCTTTCATCGGAGCTGGCTACATCGTTACAACAAAGAACGTAGAAAACGCTGTTGCCATGACTCTACGTTTCATAGTACTTGTGGAATCTTTTTCCGTATTCTTCCTAACAACATCCCCTGATCATTTAGGCTTAGCCCTAGAGCAGACACACATACCATACGAGTTCTGTTTCGCTTTCACAACCGCCGTGCGTTTTGTGCCTGTTTTGGCTGAAGAAGCCCAAACAATCATGGATGCTCAAAAAGCTAGGGGTTTAGAGCTTGAACGTGGAAACTTTCTAAAAAGAATCAGAAACTATATTCCAATTCTTATACCTTTGATTGTAGGCTCAATTCGTAGAAGCCTAGAACTGGCTGAAGCCATGGAATCCCGTGCATGGGGAGCAACAAAAAACCGCACAAACCTATACGTGCTCAAAATGCATAGAGGTGACTTCGTTTTAATAGTCATAACTGTTGGAATTTTGGCAACCGCAATTTATATCCGTCTGTTCTTTGGAATTCCATCTTTAAATGAACTTTTGGGAAGCTTGTTCTAAACCACAAGATTTTTAATATAGGCGTTTGTGTAATGGGTTTTTCGGAGCTTGAAAAGGTTGGAACGGTTGAAAGCAGCAGCAGAGGAAATCGTTACTGGCATTAGACAATCTATTGAAGGGCTTAATGTTAAAGAAGTTGAGCGGCTAATTGAACTCTTACTCGGAGCAAAGGACAAGAAGATTTTCATTGTAGGTATGGGAAGAAGCGGATTCGTTGCTAGAGCCTTTGCTTTGCGCCTAATGAATTTGGGCTTCAAAGTCTATTTCCTAGGAGAAACCATTACGCCAGCCGCGGAAAAAGGAGACTTGCTAATCGCTATTTCCGGCACAGGAGCCACCAGAATAGTTTTAACCGCGAGCACTGCCGCTAAAGAAATTGGAGCAACAGTCATCGCCATCACATCCTTTCCAGAGTCACCTCTAGGTCAGATAGCCGACCACGTCGTAACTGTTAAGGGAAGGACAAAGATGGGTTGGCCTAGGGAAGAAGATTACCTAGCTAGACAAATTACAGGTGAGCGAGAGCCTCTAAGCCCCCTTGGAAGCATTTTCGAGAATAATTGCATGGTGTTTTTGGATGGTTTAATCGTGGAGATGATGCATCGGTTAGGGCGGACTGAGGAGGATTTAAAGAGGAGACATGCAACAATAGAATAGGAATAATATTTTGGAGTGTGCAGAGTATCCGCAAGAAGTGGAAAAAGAAGAGGATGCGGCGACAGAAGAAGAAAAGACAGAAAAGACGGGCAAGATACAAGTAAGTTTAAACATAATTTTTAAGACTCATAGACAATACTCAAGTATAGAGTTTCAGAAGAAATACACGCGCAAAGCAAATATAGAATAGTTGACGTTTCGTTCTTGAATGAGGTGTGAGTGAAATTAAAAGCAAGATCAGCAATGTAGGATACGTTAACAGGATTAGAGATAACCTTTTCAACACAAAAAGGAAAAAACTGTTGCCACTGTATGAAGATCTAAAATCAGCAAACTGCGTGGTCTGCGGGGGATCGGGTAGGTCATTGTACTCCTTGAATGCTGCGATGAGTCAAATCGCAATGAGTCAGATAGGTTGGAGGAACAAAGTTGTGTTGACATTGGACGACCCAGGCTTTCCTGGGAAAAACATGTACGATGCGGCAGCCGAGCTCGAAAGACGATACAAAAAGACCCTGCTCTTGATAAACTCTGGTAGTGGCTTCTCTGATGATCCCTTCGCGATGGCGCAAGATTTGGCTAAGTACATTGAAGACAAAAAAACGTCAAGATTTTCTATGGGACTCATAACCTCTAATGTGAACTCGCCGCTAGCCAAGATAGTCCGTGAACATGGGCATGTAGTTGAGTTGAAAGGGCGAGGAAGATCGAAGCCCTCCTTTGAATACAGCGAGATAGGCATCATGGGCGACATCTTCGAGCTCGGGAGCCTGCTCCTTCTATGCATGATGACCGAGGCGATCTTCCGAAACCTAGAGGTAGATGGTGTGTTTCGACTTTGCGAGGAAGAGTTCGCCAAGCTAGGACCCATAATCGACTCGAATGTGGAGTCAGAAACCTACATGCACCTCGTTGATATACTGGAAAGACGGACCAACGTGTTTCTAGGCGGGAAGGGCACAGCGAACGAAATTGTCAAGATGACTAGTGTAAGACTTTTCCACATCAAAGGTTTCTTGGGAGACAACGTCTATATAGCCAGAGGCGTGAACACTCCGCATCCAAGAGCTGGAGATCTCGAGATCTTGGTGTCATTTTCTGGAGAAACTAAGCCTGTCATCATTTGGTGTGACGTCTTTAAAAAACTGAACGGAATTGTGTTAGCAATCACGGGAACAAAAAAGTCAACTTTAGCTGAAAAGTCAGACTTCCAAATAACCTTGGAAGAAGAAGTCAGGCTAGGTCAACCTAGGAGGTTTTACATGAGAACAGCATATGTTTTAAGTCCTTTGCCGGTTAAATTGGCTGAAAGATTAGGTGAAAGAGGGCTGAAGCTACCAGAATATTTAATCAGTTGGTATCACTCTGTTACACAATAGAACTAAAGCGCGCGCAGAATAGTATACATATTCCTATTTAACACTAAACTAAACTTGGGATTCACAATTTTTAATTCTATGTTTATGAGTGTCTCTAATAGGATTGGTGACGAATCTAAAATGGATCCACCATCTACTTTCAGAACTTTGCTGAAGTGCAGAGGCTACTCTGATAAAGCCATTAAACAAATTTGGAAATGGTATGATTTTGCTGAAAGAAGAGGAGTCAATTACTAAAAAGGGAAAGTTGCGCATATTTGTAAGAAAACTAAACATTTTCGCTTAAAACGGGCTACATTAACTAAACCAAGTGAAACGTGCTTCATCAAGGAGAAGGTTAAGGTTAAGCATGCTAAAGATTAAGCATACATATAACTTATTAAGACTCACGACACAGCATATCAACGGATATCCAACCTCACACAATGCGTGAAAGAGAACAACAACATCACGGTGAAGAATAAATGCCTAAAACTTCCGAAACGATAGAAAAACCAGAAGTAGGCATACTGATAAAAGGGGAAGGTAAAAAACCAGCTGTTTTCAGAGAAGTCTACCCCATTCAAGAACCTTATGTTTATGCGGCAATAGTCAAAGACCCTGAAACACAAAAAATAATGTACGAAATTGTAGAACCAACGCTGCAAAAAAATGAGGAAGAACGACTAAAGGAAATAAAGACGTTTTTAATGGAAGAGGTGGACGTAAACCTAAAAGAAATAGAAACCAAGGAGAAGGCAGAAAAATATCTGAAAGAAAAAGCAAAGGAAATAATCAAAAAATACCGCATAAAAGTTTCACCAGAAGCTGTAGACAAACTCATATACTACATAATACGCGACTTCATAGGCTATGGAAAAATAGATCCTTTAATGAAGGATCATCTAATCGAGGATATATCGGCAGACGGTGTAAACATACCAATTTATGTTTGGCATAGGATATACGAGTCGCTGCCGACAAACATAATATTTAAGGATGAAGCTGAACTAAACTCTTTCATAATTCGGTTAGCATACTTATCAAGAAAAAACATCTCCATAGCATCTCCAATGTTAGACGCATCGCTTCCTGATGGAAGTCGTATACAACTGAGTTATGGAAGTGAAGTCACCAGAAGAGGCTCAACGTTCACGATTCGACGCTTTAGAATTGACCCATTAACAATTTCAGATTTGATAGCATTCAATACTGTTTCCTCAGAAATGGCAGCGTATCTTTGGTACATTATAGAAAACAGAGCGTCAGTTATTGTGACTGGCGGCGTTGCGGCTGGAAAGACGACTATGTTAAACTGTTTATCAATGTTCATAAAGCCTGAAATGAAGATAGTGAGCGTAGAAGATACGCAAGAGCTTAACCTTCCACATGAGAACTGGATACCATCAGTTGTAAGATTAGGCTTCGGGCATGAAGATAAAAAGAGCGGAAGCATAACACTGTTCGACTTATTGAAGGCGGCGGTTAGACAAAGACCAGACTACATTATTGTAGGCGAGGTCCGTGGAAAAGAAGCCTACACACTGTTTCAAGCAATGGCAACTGGTCATCTTGGAATGAGCACAATACACGCAGAATCGGTTGAAGCCGTAATAAATCGTTTGGAATCCGAACCGATGAACATCCCAAAACAGCTAATAGCAATGATAGACGTCATAATGGTTATGACGAGAACAGAAATTGAAGAAAAACCAGCGAGAAGAGCAGCCACAACAACAGAAGTTTTAGAGCTTGACCGAAAAACGAATAGAATACTAACCGAAGAGGTTTTCAACTGGAACCCAAAAGACGACAAGTTTGTTTTTTCCGGCCATAGCCGTCTCCTAGAGAAACATGTGAAAAAACTGGGTATCAGTGAAGAAAACGTCAAACGTGAGCTACATTGTAGAACGATTGTTTTGGAATGGATGGTTCGTAAGGGCATCCGCCGCTACACCGATGTCGCAAACGTGATTCGAGAATATTATGCCAACCCGAACCGCGTTTACCGAAAGGCTAGGATAGAGTTAAGATGAAAGAAAGCAAAACCCTTGAAAAACTTAAGAGATTCTTTGATTGTTTCAAAACAAGAATTAAGCCGAAAGCACCACAAGAAAAGCTTAAACTTGAAAAGCCACATTCCATAGCTTATCGGGTTATCGGAGAAAAAACTGGTCGTTTTTTGCCGCTTTTTAAGGATTTAGACTTAAACCTGCATAAGTCTGGTTTGAAGATTAATTTCAAGGCTTACGTTAGCCTAACAGTTTTTGCCACAGTCTTAATCTCCTTGTTTGCATTAATTTTTGTTCCATGTTTGTTTGCCTTCGTTTTTTATGTGCCGTTTTTACCAGCGGTTTTGTTTGGAGTTGGTGGGAGCCTTTTCGCAGTTGCATTCTCAATAATTGGATTCTATGTTTACCCAATTTATCGTGCTGACAAGCTTAGAAGGGAGTTAGAGGATGAGTTGCCTTTTACAACTGGCTATATGGCAATTCTTGCGAGCGCTGGTGTTTCTCCAGAAAAAGTTTTCTATTCACTTTCGAATCTCAGCGTGCCTTTGGCTGTTTCCGCGGAAGCTAAAGATGTTGTCAGAGACGTAAATCTTTTCGGTTTGGATATAATCTCTGCTTTGGAGAAGACTTCGAAGCGAACACCTTCTGAGCGGTTCCGCGAAATGTTGGAAGGATTTATCTCGACAATCCATTCAGGCGGAAATCTGGCGGCTTATCTACGTGAAAAGTCTAGGCAGTACATGAAACTGAAGAGAATCAGCCTACGCAAGTTTTCTGACACCTTGTCCATTTTATCAGAGTTCTACGTGGCTTTGCTTGTCACAGGACCTTTGCTTCTTGTTATTATGCTTGCGGTTATGGCTATGCTTGGTGGGGGCAGCCTAGGCACGCTGAGCCCAGACCTCTTACTCAGCATAATTACCTATCTTGGAATCCCGGTGGGTTCCATAGTATTTCTGATAATTTTGGATGCTATTTTGCCCAAATGGTAGTGAAAAATGCCAAAAATAGAAAGACACGTGAAAAAAATTGCGTGGATTGGCTCGTTTTCCTTAGCCGTAATCATAATCTTGTTTGGCTGTTTCACTTTTTGGGGAAGCCCGGCATTCGATGAGTTTGTTCTCTTCGCTGTCATGGTTGCTATTTTCCCTCCAACAGTCCTAAACTACGCGGATTATAAGTGGAGAAAAGCCGTAGATGAGCATTTGCCCGACCTTTTCAGAAGTATAGTTCAAGCCCAAGAAACCGGCATGACTCTTCCCCAAGCCCTAGAGGAAGCCTCTAAGAGGGATTACGGTCCGCTTACGGCTGAATTGAAAAAAATGACTGCACAGATTTCTTGGGGACTGCCTTTTGAAGAGGCGCTCCTATCTTTGGAAAGACGTGTTAACACCGTGCTCATGCAAAGAACCGCGCCGATGGTAATTGAGGCAAGCCGTTCTGGAGGGCATGTGGAGAGAGTTTTTGATCCAATGGGTAAGTTTATACAGACAACACTTCTGCTTGATAAAGAACGGCGAAACCAGACAAGACCATACATTGCAATAATTTATGTGGCTTTTTTTGTATTCCTATTCACAATCATACTGCTTTTCAAGTCCTTCTTCGCGGGCATAGAGAACTTGCCAATACTTGGGTCAGCAGTGATAGCGCCCGAAGAAATGCAGCGAATGTTCTTTCACATGACGACAATCCAAGCCTTCTTTGGAGGACTTGTCGCCGGAAAAATGGGCGAAGGAACGATAAACGCTGGACTAAAACACAGCTTAATCCTCATGCTTTGCGGGCACATAGCCCTAAAGCTTTTCTTGTGAGGTGGAGAAAATGGCGGGAAGGCTTAGGAGATTTTTCCGTGATAGACGGGCTATAACTCCTGTGTTAAGCAACCTTTTGCTCACAGTCGTGGCTGTGGCTGCCATGTCGATTGCTACAACAGCTACCTATGTCATTACAACTAATCTGCGGGAAACCATGAGTGAACGCGTTGTTATAGAGGATTTATGGTTTAATCCTTCAACTGGTGGCATTAACGTCTATCTTCGCAATGTTGGAAAGGGTGCTGTTCATGTTTCATCTGTCTATGTTAACCACACCTCTGAGTCCTTCACTAAACCTTTCAGTTTGGAAATAGGTGAGCACGGCTGGCTTAACATTTCATACGGGTGGGGTTCCGGCAGCCTATACTATGTAGATATTGTTACAACTAGGGGGACACATGTTGGAGGCTATTATAAAGCGCCTTAAGCATGACGAGCATGGAGTAAGCAATGTGATAGTCGTCATGTTAAGTCTAGTCCTGATAGTAGTTATAGTTGCCAATGTGGTACTCTGGAGTTACCAAATGAACCAGCTTGACTGGGAAAAAATGCAAGAGAATATTGCTATCCTCGACGTTACGCACATCAGCGAGTCGTACAATCCTTCTGGATATGTTCTTGGAGGATCAACAAGTTGGTTGTCTGGGGATGTTTCAGATTTGACATCAGATGACTGTGTCTACATGACTTTCAGGAGCTATCCCTCAGTAATAGACACTCCCATACAAAACATGAACTTCACCTCTGATTTATCCAATTGGACTACGACTTACGATGCTGGGAAGACTGCTGGGGAGATATCATGGGAAAATGTTGGAAGCCCGTTGAGCGGTGCTGGTTCTGTTCGCGGTCAAACTGTCGTTGGAAGAAACAAAGCTATGAGTGGTTCATGTAAGCAAGATTTCAATGTTACCGCTATTCCTTGCAGCGCTTACTTAACATTTTATTGGGAAAAAAATTACACATCTTCTGTTAAGACTCATACGATTGAGGTTAGGTTAATATCAAGTGCGACAGCGAAGTATGTATGGTCCAATACTACTAATGGAACTTTTGATTGGACTTGGGAATCTATTAATGTAACCTCCTACATTGACGGTACAGGTACATGGACGTTGGAGTTGTACTGGACTCTGGAAAATCCAAACGACCCAGATGCTCAAGTATGGGCAAATTTTGATGATGTAGGAGTTAAGTTAGTTTATGAATATGCAATAGAAGTTGAATTCACTGGGTCAAGTAATGCGGAAGATTGGATTCAATTAAACTGGACGGTTGACAGTGCATGGACTATTGGTTTAGTGAACATTACGCTTCAACTTTATAACTATACTCTGGGCGGTTATCCAACAAGTGGAAACGGCTATATAGCTTATACTTCTGATAATACGCCAAACACTGATGAAACTAAAAGCCAGACGGTAAATGTCAACCCCAATCATTTTAGAAACGCCACGGGTCACTGGAAGATGAAAGTTAAGGGAGTTAAGGCGACAGATACGCAGTTTGATTTTAAAACTGACTGGATTGAATTTAAAGTATTGAAGAAGCAGACGCTTTTCGCCTTTAAGAACGAGGGCTCTCTAACCTCTCATCTAGTTTCACTATGGATTATCAACTCAACAGTTCATCAGCGCTATGACATAAGCGTTTTTGTAAATTCGGGAGAAACTTTGTCTTATTCTCGTTTTGACATCTATTTACCTACAGGACAATATGTAGTGAAGGTCGTTACTGAGCGGGGAAACATGGATATTTACTCGAGCACGTAAAAATAGAAACATGTTATCACTAAGTTGAAGATGTGACAGCCGCAAACAACATGCACGTTTTGATTTATCGTTGGATATGCGCTATGAAAATGTTGCTTGACACGATTATCTCTTCAATATTGCTGTTGCTAAACCCTTTATTGCTTCTTTCTGGTTTTTCGCCTCTACTATTTTGATGTTGTACGATTCTGCCATTTTCTTTCCGTTTTCACTCACTTTCGGAATTGCAATTAAGTAGGCATTGTCTGGGGAGACATCATATATCTTGGCGAATAATGCGATTACTGGCTGCTCTGGCACAGCATTTTCTGTTGATGATGCTAAATCGATTACTGTTACTTTTCTTGTTTTGTCTCCTTTGTAAGCTACTATGTCAAATATGTGGTTTGCACCGGACTTACCCTTCAGAAAGGCGGGACTTTCAACCTCAAATCCGTTTTCCTGCAGAAACTCTCTTATGGGGGTGATCATAACCCAGCCTAAGGCAGCCTCTTCTCTAACTTCTTCTTTCAAGCTGTAGGCGTAAACGTCTTTAATCACCGCATCTTCAAAGGTTGAGTTTGCATGGCAGTCTCTGCAGAAATGTGCAGTAACGGGGATGTCAAAGCTTTTGTCACAATCTTTGCAGGTGCACCATATTCCAGCTCGTCTATAATCAACATCAAGTTTTTCTAATTCTTCGTGACATTTTGGACAGACAAGCTTTTTCCCCTTGCGGAAGTTATCCTCAACGTCCATGTATCCGCATTTGACGTGTTCAATTAAGGAGCTTTTCTGGATATCAAACGACTTGCAGTATGGACAACAATAATGAACAGAAACGTTTGCGGAACCGCATTTTGGACAGTAAATAATCTTATCGTAAAGCCTTCTTTCCAATATTCCAGCTTCATAATGTTTATCCAGAAAATCTTCTGCATCCAAAGTATCGCCGATAATGGCCTCAACAATTGGATAATGGTAACCAAGTTTAGGATCATAAACTGGTTTAAGTTCGCTTATCTCATCGCTTAAAAACTTGCTTAGAAAAACTTGCGTGTTACGGTCCTTGTAAAGTTCTGCTCGTGTTATCTTATTAGTCTTCGGCATCGTCTTCCCGAGCCAACATTATATTTGAACGAAACCAGCATTTAAAACCATACTATTAATAATATTTATTGTTGCTAAAATTTCCGCACGGATTGTCCGAAGCGACTTAAGAAAAGTTTTTAAAACTTTGTGGGATGTTTGGTTCTGAGAAAGTGACTTAAAGTGGGTTCGCAGTCGAACCGAATTATTCGCTGTCCAAAATGCGGTTTTGCTTTTGACGTAACATATGGTAGAGCCATTGCTTGTTCTGGCTGTCCATCTTCTGTTCAATGTGGAATGGCTAAGTGTCCGAAATGTGGACATGAGTTTCCATTGTCGTAACGTTGAAAAGTTTAAGTTTGTTAATTCAGAGTTAAAGTCAATGTTTAGCATATACAGTCACGTTTTTTAATGGGAACATTCATATTCCAAGCACAACATAAACTCCTTGAAAAGCATAAGACTAACGGTGAATTAGTTGTCAGCTCAACCCCCTCCAAAACGTCTAGTGTTCCGTTGGACAACGTTGAAAGGTCTAGCGGCAATAATTGTGTTCCTAATCATAGCAGCATTAATTGAATATTTTATCGTTCTTTACGCCATAAACCTCGGTGTTAAAGATGAAACATTATCGCAGTGGAGTTTTCAGTTTCCCAGAACTGATTGGACCCTAACGATAGCGGTAAGCCCATTGTTTCATTTGGTTCCAATCACGGTTATAATCGCACTTGTGTCCAGCTGGACGTATTTAACAAAGTATGTTGCTGTGAAACCCAAGAGAACGTGGAAAGAAAAAGTTAGACCCGCCAGTAAACGACGAAAAGAGCCTAGATTAAAGGAGGCGGGGAAGCTAGCATCAAAGATAAGCGACGCTGTAAAGAGATTCTTTGACAAAATAAAGTCTGAGCTGTTAAGGGTTAAGGGCGTTGCATATCTCTGGCAGAAAATACATTTCGCAAGAGCCACAATAAAAAGCGCCTTAACTGTGCTCCTAGTATTTGCAGTTTTCATTGTCACTGTTTCTCTTTTAGCGTATCCGCAATTAATTTACCAAACCATATCAAATGCTTATCAAAGCAATCCTTCACTGCTTGGCTTTGTGAAATCGACAAACAATTTTACGAGGGACATCGCAGAAGCATTGGCGCCGATTGGCTGGATTTGCTCATCCATAAACAACGCTTTACTATCTATTGCGCCGGGGTTCAGAGACTTCGTCCTAAGTCTTGGAGGTTTAATTAAGCCCTTAACCGATTTAGATGATGTTGGAAAATATTTGGTTTTTCAAAATGTTGCGGCGTGGGTGTCCGCCCTGACAGCTCTGTTCTATGGAGAATATACGCGAAAAAGCTATCGATATAGGAAAGGGAAAAGAAGTTAAGGAAGCTTCTAAATGGCTGACCATCCCAGATTTGGTCCGGCTGGGTTTCCTCCGGCATTTAGGGCGATGAAAGCAGCTTTAACGGATGTTCCTAGGCTTTTAAGAGACGAGGGACTTGACGCCTTTGAGTATCAAGCTGTTCGCTGGGGTGCAAAACCGCAAATAAATAAGGAAAACGCTGAAAAACTTGGTTTGAAAGCTAAAGAAAACGATGTTTGGCTTAGTCTTCACGGCTCCTATTTCATAAATTTCTGCGGCAGCAAAGAAACAATTGAAGCCAGCAGAAATCGTTTAATTGCATGTGCAACAGCAGCGAGATGGATGAACGCTCACGTTGTGGTTTTCCACCCTGGATTTTACGGCAAAAGACCTCCAAAAGAACTTTTCAAAAACTGCCTAGACGCATTAAAAGAAGTTGTTGAGACTATGAAGACTCTGGGAATTAAGAATGTTAAACTCGGCCCAGAAACCATGGGAAAACTCTCCCAGTTCGGGAGCTTAGATGAAATTTTAGGCTTATGTGAACATGTTGAGCAAACACAACCAGTAATTGACTGGGCACATTTATATGCAAGATGTAGAGGCTGCTTCAAAACTGTTGAGGACTTTCGTAAGGTTGTGGAGAAAATTGAAAAACGATTGGGAACAGACGCTGTTAAAGGCATGCACTGCCACTTCACAAAGGTTGAGTACACGGATAAAGGCGAAAAACGACATCACACAATGGACGAGGCAGAATATGGTCCAGACTTCACATTGCTCGCGAAGGTTATAGCCGAGTTTAAGCTGAAACCAGTGATAATAAGCGAGAGCCCAATCTTAGACGTAGATGCAATAAAAATGCGTAACATCCTCCAAAAGGAACTTAAAAGCTAAAGTTTGGTTTGATGCGATACCTTTTTGTACGCAATTTGTAGTGCTGTTTATAGGTGCCCTCTTTTGGTGCGGTTGAAAGGATTCCGAAAACTCACTTCGATAGATGCGGCATTACAAAAGTTTTTCGGCAGAATAAAAATTGAAAAGTTGAAAACGGTCACGATTCCTGTGCATCAGGCTCTAAACCGTGTCCTAGCCGAAGACATAATTGCAGATAAAGACTTGCCAGGATTCGACAGATCAGCCATGGACGGATACGCCGTCAGAGCCGAAGACACCTTTGAGGCTTCACAGTTTAAGCCGAAACTCCTCCAAATCACAGAGGAAGACGAAGTAGGCGGGAAACAAGCAAAACAAGTGTGGACTGGCGATTCGATTCTCAAAGGCGCAAGCGCTGTCATAATGCTGGAAAACACTAAACGAATTAACGACGAAATTGAGGTTTGGGTTCCAGTAACACCCGGAGAAAACATTTCAAAAAGAGGTGAAGACATTTCAAAGGGAGATGTTGCCGTAAAGGCTGGAACTCGTTTAAAACCTCAACATTTGGGATTGATAGCTGCGTTAGGAATTACAGAGGTTAAGGTTGTGGATAAACCCAAAATTGCTATTTTAGCTACAGGAAACGAACTAATAACGATAGGTAATAAACCACGGGAAAACCAGATTTTTGAGGTTAATAGACTTATTCTTTCAGCTCTATGTCAAGAACTAGGCGCTGAACCATTTGATTTAGGCATTGCAAAAGATGACGTTAACGAGATTTCAGAAAAGCTAAAGGTGGGACTCGAAAAGGCAAATGCGATAATCACCACAGGTGGGACAAGCGTCGGAGCTTCCGACCTTGTTCCAGCATCCGTAAACAGAATTGGAAAGCCAGGCGTAATCGTCCATGGCATAGCAATGCGTCCAGCCATGCCAACAGCCCTAGCCATAGCCGACAAAAAGCCAATAATAATCCTTTCCGGCAATCCAGTGGCGGCAATGATAGGATTTGAGGTTTTCGCCAGACCGTTAATATGTAAAATGCTTGGATTAAAGCAGGAGTTTAGACCAGTGGTTAAGGCTAAAATAACGCGGAGAGTTTCCACAGTCCTTGGAAGAAAAAGTTTTGTCCGCGTCCACGTATCACAACGTGGTGAAGAGTTTTTCGCACAACCTGTAAGCACTCTAGGTTCTGGTGTAATCTCAACAATGACGAAGGCTAATGGCTATGTTGTTGTTCCGGAAAATCGGGGAGGCTTAGAGGAAGGAGAGCTTGTTACAGTGCACCTGTTTGACAATGTAAAAGTGGTTGATGAAAGTGTTTAGAAAACTCCTCACGTTTGATGAAGCACAGCAAGTTATTCAGCAACATTTTAAACCAAAGCCTTTCGGTGTTGAGGAGATTCCGCTTTTAGAAGCCAATGACCGTGTTCTTGCAGAAGACATAACCTCCACTCTAGATATTCCACCCTTTAATCGCTCAACCGTTGATGGATATGCAGTAAAGGCGGAAGACACATTCGGCGCCGAAGAAAACAAACCCATAAAACTGAAGGTTTGTGGAACGATAAATGTTGGAGAATCCCCAAAAATAAAAGTCATGTGGGGAACGGCTGCCGAAATTGTTACTGGAGCACCAATACCTGAAGGTGCAGACGCGGTCCTCATGGTTGAGCACACGGTGCGAAAAAACGATGAAGTTTATGTTTACAATGCTGTGGCTAAAGATGAAAATATCATGAAAGCTGGAACAGACATACAGAAAGGCGAAACAGTTCTGAAAGCGGAACAGCTGCTGCATTCACGGGAAATAGGCGTTTTAGCTGCACTAGGCTTAGCGAAAGTCAAGGTTTATGCTGTTCCACGCGTAGCTGTCCTTTCAACGGGCGCAGAAATAGTCGAGCCCGGCGGAAAGCTTCCTCCCGGAAAAATTTATGATATAAACGCTTACAGTTTAAGCATAGCAGTGTTGGAAAGTGGCGGAAAACCGTTATATCTAGGAGTTTTTGCAGACGACATGGCTGAGCTGCAGAAAGCAATAAGACATGCTTTAGCATCTGCAGACATGGTCGTAACCTCAGGCGGGGTTTCAGTAGGCCCAAAAGATGTTATGCCACAAACATTGAATTCTCTTGGAGAACCAGGCGTGATTGTCTGCGGAATCGCCACTAAACCTGGAAAACCAACAACCGTGGCGTTAATAGATGGAAAACCTGTTTTTTCGCTTCCAGGCCATCCAACTTCTGCATTGTTAATTTTCCATTTGCTTGTGTGTCCGATAATTCGGTGCATGGCCGGGAGAAAAATGGAGAAGGCTTCGAAGGTGAAAGCTTTTGCGGCGATGCGGATGTTTCCGGCAAAGGGGAGACGAACATTCATCATGGTGAAACTGAAACGTGACGAATTAAATCGGTTAATTGCTGCGCCTGTTCCTGTGGGGCTTTCTGGGGCAATAACAACCCTTGCAAAGGCTGATGGCTTTGTTGAGATAGCTGAAAACGAGCAGTTCATTGATGCTGGTGAAGAGGTTACAGTATACCTTTTCGAGAAGTTTGACGACGGTTTGGGTTCAGCTTTCTAGAGTTTTTCTTTTTGTTGCTGTGTAGACTGTGAAAATCCATGTCAGAAT
>Ga0224501_10000555_pt1 | contig 29754 bp, 30 predicted proteins | sample SF_Oct11_sed_USG_4_FD_169105 | JGI IMG/M metagenome (GOLD analysis project Ga0224501, IMG submission 169105) | Sediment microbial communities from San Francisco Bay, California, United States - SF_Oct11_sed_USGS_8_1 | ecosystem: Environmental > Aquatic > Marine > Sediment | place: USA... | reverse complement strand
GTACGGGTCCGCACCCGCACCCCCGAGAACCACCACCTCGCCGTCCGCCAGGACCACCGTGAGCCCCACCACGTATCGGGACGTCACTCCGTACTTCAGGCAATGAGGGCCACCGGAGTTCTCGGCCACGTTCCCGCCGATGGTGCAGGTGGTCTGCGAAGATGGGTCCGGCGCGTAGTACAGGCCATGCGGCCGCGCGGCGTCGCTGAGACGGGTGTTCACCACCCCCGGCTGCAGGCGAGCGAGGCGATTCTCCGGATCGAGGGACAGGATCCGGTTCATCCGGGACGTCCCCAGGATCACGGCACCGGGAGAGGCCAGAGCACCCCCGGACAGCCCCGTTCCCGCTCCCCTCGGAACCACCGGAATCCCCTCGGCGTGGAGAAGCTTCATGACCGCGACCACCTCTTCGGTGGTGGCGGGAAGGACCACGGCGCGAGGCGCGGTCCGATATGCCGTGAGGCCGTCGGACTCGTAGACGAGCAGCCGGGCAGGGTCCGTGATCACATGATCCGGCCCAACCAGACGCTGCAACGTATGGACGACTGACCCGGACAGAGGAGGGGCCATGACAACGAGGAGGTGCGCGAGAAGAGGAGGGAACTTTGATGCACCATACGCTCCCGTTCACCTCACGGCAATACGCCCCCCTCCGGCCTTCGATCGCTGGTTTCCACGTACTCACGGAGGGCCCAGAGGCTCCGGAGCGCCGCCTTCCTCATGGCGGCGGGAAGGGACTCCCCGTACACCGCGTGGAGCAATCCCGCTTCGTCCACGCCCGGGTCACGCGCCAGAACCGTCTCCACCTGCCGGATCCGCTCCCGGCGATGCTTCTCGAAGCGACGCAGCGCGGCCTCGGGTTCATCCAGGGGTGGCCCGTGAGCCGGGAAGATCACCCGCAGATCCAGCCCCCGAAGCTTCTCCAGGGACGCCAGATAGTCCGCCACGCACCCCGGGTACTCCGCCACCCATGTCGTGTCTCCCCGCCCGAGAACGAGGTCGCCGGCGAAGAGCGCTCGCTCCTCTTTCCAGTGGAACGCCAGGTGATCCCGGGTGTGCCCCGGTGTGTGGAGCGCCGCCAGGGCGCCTCGATCCGTGACTACGGCATCCCCGTCGCGCATGGGCCGGTCCACCGCTTCGACCCCCGCCGGACCCCATACGGAGGTTCCCAGGATCCCGGCGAGGCGCGTGGCCGACCCCGCGTGATCCGCATGGCCGTGGGTGACCATGACCCACGTACGGCGGGCTCCCTCCACGGATGCGACGAGGGCCCGGACGTGGTGATCCACGTCCGGGCCCGGGTCGATGATGGCCACCTCTTCTTCACCGACGAGATGGGTACGCGTCCCGTCGAGCGTGAAGGGGCCTTCGTTCCCCGCGTTCAGGAAGAAAGGCCGGGGTGTCACCATCCCACAGTGTTCAGCGCCGCTCCGCCGCGAGCTGCTCCGCGAGCTTGTCGGCCACCGCCTGCACGGCGGCCTCGTCCTCGTCGGTGAAGGCGGCCTCGTCCTCGGAATCGAGGTCGATCTGACCGAAGATGTCGTCTCCCGCGCGAATCAGAACCACCAACTCGGAACGCACGTCGGGAGAACAGGCGAGGTAGTTCTCGACCTTCGTCACGTCGGGAACGTTCTGATTGGCCTTCTCGGCCACGGCGGTCCCACAGATCCCGGTGCCCACCGGAATCTTGGCGTGCTCGGTACCGGACCCGATGTAGTTGTGGAGCCAGAGCTCGTTGGCTTCGGAATTGAGCAGGTATGCACCCACCCAACTGGCTTTGTCCGTCGCGGAAGCGATGGCGCGGATGCCGAATCGGAGCAGGGCGTCGGACAGGTGTCCGTCGTCCCGCATTTCCTGGATCTCTTTGACCAGTTTTCCTGCGTCGATCATGCTATGAGTCGTCCTGACAGACGGTTCCACCCGAACCCGCACGAACCAGATTGGGCGCGCTCCCACGAGGTCAGCCTGGAAGGCAGGCCGTGGAAGCCTGGCGGTGGGGCGTCTCTCCCCATGAGAGAAGATCGTCGCGACCCCGAGTCGATGCCGCCGGAGCCTTGTACGGTAGACCGCGTGCAGGTCCCCGTCAACGGGGAGTGAAATCGGTGTCCGGCCCAAGTGTGCGGATGAACGCGGCGATGAGGCGGGCGGTGTTCCTCAGGTCCTCCACGCTCACCAGCTCGTTCGGGGAGTGCATGTAGCGGTTGGGGACCGAAACCAGGGCCGTCGGAACGCCCCCCCGGCTCAGGTGGATCGCGTCGGCATCCGTGCGGGTGGAACGGGGAGACGCTTGGAGCGTGTGGGGGATCCCCTCCTTCTCCGCGACCGCCAGCATGGCCTCGACGACCGTATTGTGCGAGGCCGAACCCCGGCTCAGGACCGGCCCGCCCCCGATCTTGTGGTCGCCCAACTCCTTCTTCTCCACGTCGGGGACGTCGGTGCTGAAGGTCACGTCCACCACGATGGCCAGATCCGGCTCCAGCGAGTACGCGCTGGTCCTCGCACCGCCGCCGTGGTACCCGATCTCCTCCTGCGCCGTGGCCACGGCGGTGACCGCTGCGGCCGGGGGGTCGTCGGCCAGGAGGCGGAGGGCCTCCAGAACCACGTACGCGCCGATGCGATTGTCGATGGCCCTGCTCACGATCCGGTCGCCGGCGAGGCGGACCATCCCGTGGGCCACGACCATGGGGTCTCCGACCCTCAGACCCAACTCCACCGCTTCCTTCTCGGACGAAGCCCCCACGTCGACCCAGAGGTCCTTGGTCTTGGACGCCTTGGTCCGATCCTCGGGAGACATGAGGTGGATCGCCTTCTTCCCGATCACACCGGGCACGTCGCCCTCGCGTCCCATCACGGTCACCCTCTGCCCGACCAGCACCTGGGGGTCCCATCCCCCGATCTCGTCGATGTACAAGAAGCCGTTCTCGTCGATGTACGTGACCTGCAGGCCGATCTCATCGATGTGCCCGGCGAGCATCACCCGGGGTGAACCACCCTTGTTGAGCGTGGCGTGGGAATTCCCGCTCACGTCCACGTGGACGTCCGCGGTGAGGGTGTTGGCTTCCTCTCTCCACACCCGGGCAGGACGCACCTCGAATCCCGAGGGGCCCGCGGCATCCAGGAGGCGTTCCAGAAAGGCGATGTCGTGAGTCATGTGTCTACTTCCGTCGGCGGTTACGGAACGGAGAGGCGAAGGGAAGCTATGTCGTCGCTGTACCAGTATCCAGGGGAGCCGTCAGGATGCCGTTAGAACGGGTTCCGGGTCCGCATCACCACCATGTTGATGGACCCGCTGCGCAGACCCGCCTCGATTCTCCCGATCACCGCCCGCTGGATAGCGCGTCGCGTCACCGGGAGCAGGAGCGAAAGACCCACCAGATCCGTGAGTACCCCGGGGGTGAGGAGGAACGCCCCCCCCACCAGGATGGAGATCCCGTCCATGATGGGCCGGCCGGGAACGCGTCCCTCGGCCATCTCCCGCTGAAAGGCCAGGAAGGTCCTCGTCCCTTCACGGCGGGCCAGCGCGGCTCCCGCGGCCCCGGTCCCTAGAACGAGAAGGAGCGTGGGCCAGAGGCCCACCACCTGACCCATCCGGATGAGGAGGAGCAGTTCCACCACGGGAACCACGACGAAGAAGATCAGGAGGCGGCCGAAGACGTTCATGGTCGACCTCTACCCGGAGGTTGATGGACATGATCCATCAAGACACCTTCCACCGGGGCATCTCCCACCGGCGGCGTGGGACCCGCATAGGGGCGGTGGGGTAGCTCGTCGTCACCCAAGACACTCCCGTATCGGCGCGTTCGAGGCAGATGGAAGACACCTATTTCAGAAAGGGGTTCGGGCTCAAGAAGGAGCTGAAGCCTCTCATAGACTCGGAGTACCAGTCCGCCCTGGTGGAGAGGATCCGGGCCCGGGGATACACCGACGTCTTCGGTGACGTCACCGTTCGGCTCGCCCAGGAGTTCGGGTTCTGTTACGGCGTCGACCGTGCCGTGGACTATGCCTACGAGACCGTCCACAAGTTTCCCGACAGGAAGATCTACCTGGTGGGAGAGATCATCCACAATCCGCACGTGAACGAACGCATGACGGACATGGGGATCTCCTTCCTCTATCCTGATGAGGATGGACGGTTCGACTTCTCTCACCTCATCCCCGACGACGTGGTCCTGATCCCCGCGTTCGGGGTGACCCAGAAGGATTTCCAGACTCTCCGGGACATCGGGTGCATCCTCGTGGACACCACCTGCGGTTCGGTCCTCCACGTGTGGAAGCGCGTGGAGAGCTACGCGCGCGACGGGTTCACGGCCGTCATCCACGGGAAGTACACCCACGAAGAGTCTCGCGCCACAGCCTCCCAGGTGACCCTCTACCCCGAGGGGAAATACGTGATCGTGCGGGACATGGAGGAGGCGGCCCTGGTCTGCGACTACATCGCCCTCCGTCCCGGCCACCTGTCCAGGGAAGCCTTCCTGGAGCATTTCGACGCCAAGACCTCTCCGGGATTCGACCCGGACGTACACCTCGTGCGGATGGGGGTCGCCAACCAGACCACCATGCTGGCCAAGGAGTCCATGGCCATCGGGATGAAGATCCACGAGGCGATGGTGGAACGCTACGGCCCGGAACACGTCCAGGACCACTACCGGTCCTTCGGCACCATCTGCTCCGCCACCCAGGAGCGTCAGGACGCGGTGGCGGACATGATGAAGTCGCCACCCGACATCATGGTGGTCATCGGCGGGTACAACTCCTCCAACACCAACCATCTCGCCCACCTCTGCCGGCAGCACACACGGACCTTCCACATCGAAGACGCGTCGTGCATCGACGTGGATGCGGGGACCATCCGTCACAAGCCCGAGCTGAGTCCCACCGCGAAGGAACTGGTGGAGACGGACTGGCTCCCCGAGGGGGCGTTCGAACTCGGGATCACCGCGGGAGCATCCACCCCCAACAACAAGATCGGGGAAGCGGTGCTGCGGATCCTGCGGATCCGGGGATGGGAAGTGGCGACCGAGGAAGAACCTCAGCCCTCCTGATACCCCTCGGAAACGGCCAGGCCGAGCTTCTTCAGAAGTGCTCGGAGCGTGTCCTGCTCCTCCGGATCCAGAGCGCTCCCCAGGGCTTCGATGAACTCGACGTGGCCCGGGAACACACTGGCGATCACGGCTCGCCCGGCCGGCGTCAGTCGGGCGTGGACGACCCGGCGATCCTCTCCCGACCGGTCACGGGACACGAGTCCGTCCAGCTCCAGGCGGTTCATCACGTAGGTGATGTTCCCGCCCGTCACCAGCAGTTTGCCCGCCAGGTCCCCGAGGGTGATGGGTCCGAGATGGTACAGAGCCTCGAGCACTCCGAACTGGGGTGCCGTCAGGCCGTACTCGTTGATCTTGCTCGATACCGCGCGGGAATACGTCGCGTAGCATCGCGCGAGCGAAACCCACATCCGTAGCGCGCGATCCTGCTCGGGCGTCCAATCTCTCCCAGCCGGGGCATGCTCTTCGCCACCCTCCACCACCCCATCAGGCCGCATTGGACGATCCGATCCGGCCACCGATGTCCCCGCGATTCGCGATCAAACGTGGATGGCCCGGCCCAGAGCCGCCAAAGCACCCTCCGCGACACCCTCCGAAAGGGTGGGGTGGGGGTGCATGGCCTTCTCCATCTCCTCCACTGTGGCCTCGAGGTGCCGGCCCACCACGAACTCGGCGATGAGTTCCGTGGCGTGGGGTCCCACGATGTGGGCACCGAGGATCTCGGAGTACTTCCGGTCGCGAATGATCTTGACGAACCCTTCGGTGTGTCCGGCCGCCACGGCCCGGCCGATCCCGACCCAGGGGAACTTTCCGACCTCGATGTCGAAGCCCTGCTCCCTGGCCTGCTCCTCGGTGAGTCCCACCGAAGCCACCTCGGGGTGGCAATACGTGCAATTGGGGACGTTTCCGTAGTCCACCGTGCCGTGGCCCTGTCCCACGATGTGCTCCACGCACACGATCCCCTCGTGACTCGCCTTGTGCGCGAGGAGTTGGCGGCCCGCGACGTCACCGATGGCGTACACTCCCTCCACGTTGGTCCGGAGGTGGTCGTCCACCATCACGAACCCGCGGGGATCGGTCCGGACCCCCGCCTCGTCGAGACCCATGTCTTCCGAGTTGGGTACGCGGCCCACCGCGGACAGGACACGATCCACCTTCATCTCGTGCGACTCGCCCTTGGCGTCGGTGTAGGTGACGGTCACCCCGTCGTCGCCCACAACGGCGTTCTGGAAACGTGCGCCGGTGTGGATGTCGATCCCCCGCTTCTTGAACACCCGCGTCATGAACGTGGACACTTCGGCGTCTTCCAGGGGGAGGATCCGGTCGAGCGCCTCCACGATGGTGACCTTGGTTCCATACGCGGAGTACACGTCGGCGAACTCCATCCCGATGGCGCCGGCACCCACGATGAAGAGCGATTCCGGGGCGCGCTCGTTCATGAGCGCCCCCGTAGACGACCAGATGCGGTCCTCGTCGATCTTCAGCACGGGGAGGTCGCGAGGACGTGATCCGGTCGCGATGATCACGTTGGTGGCCTCGTGAACGGTCTTCGAGCCGTCTGCCGCCTCCACCTCCACCTTTCCCTTCCCCTTCAGGCGGCCGAACCCCTGGAGGTGGGTGATCTTGTTCTTCTTGAACAAGTGACCCACGCCCTTGTTGAGCTGATCGGCCACGCTCCGGCTCCGCTTCTGCGCGGGCGCGAAATCGAAGCTCATCTCCTTCACGTTGATCCCGTGATTCGCCGCACCCTGCATCTCGTTGACGAGGAAGGCGCTGCTGAGGAGGGCCTTGGTGGGGATGCATCCGATGTTCAGGCAGACGCCACCCAGCTTCTCGGTCTCCACGCAGGCCACCTTCAGCCCGAGTTGCGACGCCCGGATCGCGGCGACGTACCCACCCGGCCCGCTTCCGATGATGATCAGATCAAAGCGCTCGTTACCAGCCACGCTCTACCTCTCTAGGGATAGGGAAAGATGAAGATTTCGAAGTTAGAACCGGGGGTGACCCCGGTAAACCCCGATCATCTGCCCTCGTCTTCGGGTCCAGGGGAAGAAGGGTCGAGCGCAGCCACCACCGCCACGCCCACCATCGCGCCGATCACGGCGTCGAACGCGTAGTGGAATCCACCGTAGATCGCCCCCAGCGCCAGGGCTACGGTCACTCCCGCCAGAAGACGGCCCACCCCGGGCATCACACGCAACATCACACGGGTCTGGGCCACGGCCACCGCCACATGGGACGAGGGGAATGCAGCCCCTCGTGAGCTCCCCCCTTCGAGAACCGTCAGCACCAGGGACCGCACCGGGCCCTGGGGGATCCCCTCCGGCACCCAGATGTACCGTGGTCCCTGCACGGGAAAGAAGATGAACACCACGTAGCAGGCGATGAAGGTGGCGATGACCGCCGTCACCGACGCATGGAAGTCGGCCCGCCGACCCTTCAGGAAGAGAAAGAGGGGTGGGACATAGATGATGGGGTAGTAGGCGAGGTACGCGGCGTGCAGCACTTCGCTCAACCCCACCCAGGGAACCATCCCCGCCAGCTCCGCCGACGGCTGTCCTCCGAACAGGACGCGTTCGATTCCCTGGATCGCCGGATCGTGGTATCCGGTCCAGACTCCCTCCATGAGGTGTGGGAGCTCGCCGTACAGGAGCGGCACCACCATCAGGGGGATCCACGACCGGACGACTTCCCACCCCCCGGCCAGCTCGCCTCCACGTGCCCGCCACTCCAACAGACACACACCGGTGAGCACCGCGAGGTGGCCTACCATCCATACCGCCGAGCCGTCCGTGACACCGCCCATCACGATGAGGGGAGTCGTGGCGAGGAGATACACGGCCAGGAGACGGGTCGGAGTGATCCCGCGATGTCCTATGGTCCGTTCCGGCATGGTCGTTGGGGACGTGGGTCGACGAGGGTCGTGAAGCTCGTCTGCCGGCGGAGACCGGGCAAGGGAAGGGTGAACATCCGATGCCCGGATCTCGTATGCCCCTTTGCGACCCACACCCCCGGCGCCCTATCATTCCTCGGGAACGTCGGCCAGAGGATCGCGGCACATGGCCGTGTCCAAGCCAACCCCGACCGAGACCGGAGCGGACATCATGGTGGAACTCCTCGTCGTCGTCGCCCTCGTCGTCGTTGCCGGCGGAATGTACAACTCGCTCGTGAAGCTGCGGGAACAAGCCGACGCCGCGTGGGCGGACATCGACGTCCAGCTCAAGCGCCGCTATGACCTCATCCCCAACGTCGTCGAGACGGTGAAGGGGTACGCGGCCCACGAGCAGGAGACGCTGGAGCGGGTCATCCAGGCCCGCAATTCGGCCATGGGGGCGCAGGGTCCGGCCGCCAAGGCGGAGGCCGAAGGGATGCTCGCCGGAGCGCTCAAGTCGCTCTTCGCTCTTTCCGAGGCCTACCCCCAGCTTCAAGCCGCCGGGGGGTTCCGTGACCTCCAGTCCACGCTCGCCGAGATGGAGAACCACATCGCGCAGTCGCGACGGTACTACAACGCGGTGGTACGGGACTTCAACGTCAAGACCCAACAGTTCCCCTCGGTGGTGATCGCGCGGTCGTTCGGCTTCACTGAACGGGAGTTCTTCGAAGTCGCGGAAGGCGAGAAAGCCACACCGAAGGTGGACTTCGGAGGGAACCACGGTTGACGACCCCGCGCGCCGCACCGGAGAGGCCGTGACGCTCCGTGTGGATCCCGTGGACACCCGGCGTGATCTCAAACGGTTCATCGGCGTCCCCTGGCACATCTACGACCCGAGGGAACACCCCCAGTGGGTGCCTCCGCTCCGTGCCATGGTCAAGGATCTCCTCGACACCCGGAAGAACCCGTTCTACGAACGGGCCAGCATCCGGCTCTGGGTGGCCCGGCGAGACGGGCGGGTGGTGGGGCGTGTCGCCGCCATCGAGAATCGAGCCCACAACGAGTTCCACGACGACAAGGTGGGGTTCTTCGGGTTCTTCGAGGCGGTGGAAGACCCCGAGGTGGCCCGACTTCTGCTGGACACCGCATCCGGATGGCTCGCGCAACGCGGGCTCACCGCCATGCGGGGGCCGATGAGCCCCTCCACGAACCACGATTGCGGCATGCTCGTGCGGGGATTCCGGTGGCAACCGTCTTTCATGACCACCTGGAATCCACGCTACTATCCCGAACTCATGGACGCGTGCGGGATGGTGGGGGTGAAGGACCTCCTGGCCTACTATCTTCCCAACGACGACGCCTTGCTTCCCATCCCCGAAGGCGTGCGCAAGGCAGCGGCTCGTGTGCGCGAACGCGGCAACCTCTCTTTTCGGTCCTTCGACAAGTCGCGTTTCGAACACGAGGTCGCCAAGGCCTGGGAGGTATACAACGGCGCTTGGGAGAAGAACTGGGGGTTCATCCCGGTGACGGAGAAGGAGTTCTGGCATCAGGCGAAGGACCTGAAACCCATTCTCGACCCCGATCTGGTCTTCTTCGCGGAAGACGGGGATCGCACGGTTGGGATCATGATGGTCCTCCGCGATCTGAACTTCGTTCTCAAACGCATCCCCAACGGAAGACTCCTCCCCACCGGAATCTTCAAGCTCCTGTTCGGATGGAAGAAGGTGCTCACGGGACGCCTCATGCTCGCCGGCATCCTCCCAGAATACCGTCACCGGGCCATCTTCCCGCTCTTCATCGACGAGTTGAAGCGCCGGGGGCAGGCCGTTGGAGCGGTGGGCGCCGACGCGAGCTGGATCCTGGAGGACAACGAGGGCATCCACGGTCCCCTCAGGGCCATGGGCGCGAAGGTCACCCGTCGCTGGAGAATCTACGAGCGGCCCATCTCATCCGATCCGGACGAGGGTAACACATCAGGAGGTTGACGCGATGAACACACGGATACCCCGCTCCGTGACCACCGCCACCATCGCGCTGGCGGCCTTCCTGACGTCCACATCGGCGTCGGCACAGGGTCGATCGCTGGAAATCGCCTCCTTCGACGCCACCATATCCGTGGAGGAAGACGGGTGGATCGAGGTGCGCGAAGAGATCCAGGCACGCTTCACGGGGTCCTGGAACGGCATCTTCCGTACCATCCCCGTCTCCTACACGACACCCCAGGGCTTCTCGTACGGCCTCTTCCTTGAGGATCTGCGCGTCATGGGACCCGGCGGAGAGTCGCTGGAATACACGACGTCCCGGGAGCGACACTACCTCAAGCTCAAGATCCGCGTACCCGGGGCTTCGGATGCCACCCGTGAGGTGGTCATCGCCTATCGGATCCCCAACGCGCTGAAGTTCTGGGACGAGTACCAGGAGCTCTACTGGAACGTCACGGGCGACGAGTGGGAGGTACCCATCCGGCACGCATCGGCCATGATCCTCCTTCCCCCGGGGTTGGAGGGCCTCCGCACCGCGTCGTGGACCGGTGGGTACGGCTCCACCGAGAACGGAGCCACCGTGGAGGAGACCGAGGAAGGCTTCTTCTTCGAGACGCGCCGCTCCCTCAACTTCCGCGAGGGATTCACGCTGGCCGTGGCGTGGAATCCCGGTGTGGTCTCCAGGCCGGGCGTTCTCGCCCGGATCTGGTTCTTCCTGCGGGGGAACTGGCCCTTCTTCTTCCCCATCCTGTCGTTCGCCTTCATGGCGTGGCTCTGGCACACCCGTGGACGCGACCCCGCGCGCCTGTCCATCGCGCCCCAGTACGAGCCCCTGGCCGGGATGACGCCATCGGAAGTGGGAACCCTGCTCGACAACTCCCCAGACATGCGCGACATCACCGCGGCCATCGTGGACCTCGCCGTACGTGGATACCTCCGCATCGAAGAGGTCGAGGTGACCGGGTTGAAGCGCTTCTTCGGCAAGGACGACTGGCGCTTCCTTCCCCGTACGACGGGGGGACCCTGGAGTGGCTTGAAGGCTCATGAGCGTACCCTCCTCGAGGGGCTCTTCGGCTCCGAAGGAGCGCCCTCGCCCACCCGCCTGTCGGACCTGGAGCACAAGTTCTACCGGCACCTTCCCGTCATCCAGTCCCGGATATTCGAGGCCCTGTTGGCGGCGCGGTACTACCACCATCGGCCCGACAAGGTACGGCAAGGGTACATCGGAGCCGGGGTGGTGGTGGCGGCCCTCGGGATGGCCGTGGGGCAATTCGCGGACCTGGCGGGGGTCGCGCCACTCACACCCATCCTGGCGGCCATCCTCACGGCGGTGCCCGTGTTCGCATTCGGGTGGATCATGCCGGCGCGTACCATCCGCGGCGCCCGCGCGCTGGAGCACACGTTGGGCTTCCAGGAGTTCCTCGATCGGGTGGAGTCCGATCGGTTCGAGCGCATGGTCAAGTCGCCGGAGATGTTCGAGAAGTTCCTCCCCTTCGCCATGGCCCTGGGCGCAGAACGCCGATGGGCGGAGGCCTTCGCGGACATCTATACCGAGCCACCGTCCTGGTACGTGGGGAGGTGGGACGGGAGCTTCCACAGCACGCGGTTCGTGCACGCCATGGGGAGCATGACCTCCTCCGCGTCCACCAGGATGGCTTCCCAGCCCCGCTCCAGCGGCGGGTCGGGGTTCGGAGGCGGCGGGGGAGGGTTCAGCGGCGGCGGGTTCGGCGGGGGCGGGGGCGGAGGTTGGTGACCGCCCGCTGCTACATCCCGAAAAGGATGGGCACGGCCAGGAGCAGGGCGTAGGCGACGAACACCGCCAGCATCCACCTGGTCATCCCGACCCCCTCGCCGACACTCGCGGTGGCCTTGATGGACGACACGATCAGCACCGCGCCCACGAAGATCACCGTGGACACGGCTATGGCGATATCCATCTCCTGCTCCCTTCTCAAGCGGTCTTCCCGGAACTCGGTACTCCCGATGTACCCCCGACGGAGAGATGTGGCTCCACCGTCCGTGCCGTACTTCGCGGGGCGTCGGCAGATTTCGATCGGACCAGCGGTTCACCTTACATTTCCTGGATGATGTGACGCACGCGTGACGCTCAGGTCACGCCGAATGGCTCCCCCGAACGAACCAGGCCTTCGCATGAGAACGTTTGCCAGGCGCGCCTCTCTCGTCGTTCTCTTCTTCGGCACGGCACTCTCGATCGTCGTCTCGATGCGCCGACCTTCCTTGAGCAGGGAATGGGACGAGGACGTCCGGGTGTTGGCCGGGGTGGGGATCGATGACGAGGGCCTGGTGACGCTCACAGACATCCGCGATTGGAGCTACGCACGCGACGCCGTCGTCGCGAAGCGGTACTTCGACGCCACCTACGATCCCGGTCGTATCGTGGATCTCTGGATGTACGAACAGGTACTCGATCGGACAGGCCTGATCGCTCATACCTTCCTGGTGTTCGAGTTCGACCAGAGCTACGGAGCGAACCGCTACCTCGGTCTGTCCGTGGAGACACGGCGAGAGATCGGAGAGGAGTACTCGCTCCTCGGCGGAGTGATGCGGGCGTTCGAGGTGACCCACATCTGGGCGACGGAACAGGACCTCGTAACCCGCCGCGTCCAGTATCTGGACTACCCGCTCACACGTCGTCGCCTGGACATCCCCGAGGAATACCACGCTCGGATCTTCGTCAAGATGGCGAGAGAAACGGCGGAGCTGGCCTCCACGCCCCGCTGGTACAACACCGCGGCGAACAACTGTACCAGTTCGCTGATCCGGTACGTCAACGAAAGCGAGCCCGGCGCCATTCCGGGTCATTACAGCTGGGTGTTCACCGGAAAGGTGGACGACTACCTGGAGTCCCTCGGATACCTGGATCGCGGATACGCGCTATCCGTGACCCGGGAGTACCTGGCGGAACACGACATCCGGTAGCCGGTTCGCCCGGCACCGCCAGCGGCGTGGGGAGCCGCCGACACGATGTTTCCGTATCGTGCGCGCTTACGCTGCGGCCTCGGTCGGTGACCGAAACACGTGCAGCGGGGTATCACTTCCCATCAACGCACCCCCGCACTACGAACCGCCCGGCTCGTGGCGGTCGCGTCACACGGCGGGAGATCCACCATGGCGAAGGTCAAGATATTCAAGAAGGACGGCTCACCCACTCCGTATTTCTGGTCGGACAAGAGCGAAGAGGAGCGTAGTGGAGTGACCGTCTACAAGCGCACGACCGACGGCGTCAAGCGCATGCGTGGAGTGCGGTTCAACACCATCACCAACCGGATGCGGAAGGACTGACGAGGGCCCGTCCACGCCCACCGGCCCGGCCACCCGCCCCGGGCTCCTTTCCGGGACGCGTCCATCGAGACCGGAGTGGAGCGACGCGAATCTCTTCACGCCCCACTCCGGGCGGACCTACCGAGTTCCGTCCAGGACGGCCCGCATCCGTGCCGTCAGGTCTTCCAGAACGCCGGCCGGAACGCGATCCGGGAGCAGGTTGTCCAGTTCGAAGGGATCCGAGTCCAGGTCGTACAGTTCATCCATCCCCTCGAGCTCCTCGTATCGGATGTACTTGAACCGATTCGTTCGAAGCGCTTTGTACCCCATGTTCTGGATGCGTGGGAATACCTGATCGGAGTAGTACTCCACCAGGAGTTCGTCCCGGACGGATTCCACGCTTCCATCCAGGACCGGTACCAACGATCTCCCGTCCATGTCCGCCGGCACCGGCGCGCCCCCCAACTCCAGGAGGGTGGGCGCGATATCGACATTGCTCGCCAGCGCGTCCGGCGCGGCACCGGCGCCCACGAGCGCCGGATAGCGGACGAGGAGAGGCACGTGGGTACTGGGCTCATACGCCAACCGCCTTTCCTGTGCCAACCCGAACTCCCCGTAGAAGAACCCCTGGTCACTGGTGACGACGAAGATGGTTTCGTCCATGATCCCCCTGGCCTCCAGTGCCTCGATCAAGCGGCCGACACCCCGGTCGACCGCGCTCAACATGCGCAGTCGATTCACGATCACGTCGTCCGGGAGGCCTCCTTCGGGACTCCTGGGATCGTCATGATCCACGGGGCGGGAGAGCGCCGGCTTTCCCGTGGTGGGAGCCCGCCAACTCGGCCCGTGGTCGGGCTCGGCATCTCCATACAGCCCTTCGTCGCCCGGTGCCGGCGGAAAAGTGCGCACGTAGTCGGGAAGGATCTCCGGGTGCACCGCCTTCTGCGCGACGAACACGAGGAACGGCTCGTCCTCGGGAGCGGCTCCGATGAAGGAGACGGCGTGATCGGTGAGGAGATCCGTCATGTACCCTTCGCCCTTCACCAACGTACCGTCGACGTTCAGGTCGGGATCGAAGTACACACCCTGTCCGACGAAGCTCACCCATCGGTCGAACCCGGGGCGGGGAGAGTCGTCCTCGTGCCCCATGTGCCACTTTCCGAAGAACCCGGTGTGGTACCCCGCGTCGTGGAGGAGCCTCGGAAACGTGACGATGCGATGACTCAACTCGGCTCTCTCTCCATTGTCGACGATGCCGTTGTGGAAGGCGTATTGCCCGGTCATGAAGATGGCGCGACTCGGCGAGCAGAGCGGAGCGGAGGTGAAGAAGCGCTGAAACGACGCGCCCTCGTTGGTCAGCCGGGTCAGGTTCGGCAGATCCACGAACGGATGGTCGATGACGTCGTCGTACCGGACGTCGTCGAGAAGGACGAAGACGATGTTGGGACGCGATCCCTCCGAAGGCGCTCCCTCACGTGATCCGCCGGCACACGACGCCAGCCCCATGGCGACCACCACCAGAGCGATCTTCGCCGGACGCATGGAATCCATTCACGATACCCGAATAGAAGGAGAGGACCGGACCCGACACACTTCCCGCGATCCGTGCCGCGCACCAGTATACGTGCCGGAGACCAAGGGCGCTCCACCGTGGCCCCACCCACCCGGTTCGGAACCCATGCGACCCTCGACCCCGCCGCTCCGGGTCCTTTCCCGCTCGGGCCCGGAGAAGGATACTCCGCGTCGTCAGACGTTGTATGTTCCTCGTACGTGATCAGACGCGCTGAACTGGAGCCGCCCATGAAAGCCGCCATCATCGCCGGAGCCCGCACCCCGTTCGTCCGTTCCGGCACGGACTTCGTCGACCTCACCGCCATCGAGTTGGGCAAGGTGGCGGTTCGCGAGGCCCTCGCGCGTAGCGGGGTGAAGGGCGCCGGCGTGGACCAGCTCGTCTATGGTACGGTGGTGCACGATACCCAGGCGCCCAACATCGCCCGTGAGGTCGGCCTGGGCGTCCTTCCGAAGACGGTCCCGGCCGTCACCGTCTCGCGTGCCTGCGCCTCCTCCAACCAGGCCATCGCGGACGCGGCCGCCCTCATCGAGACGGGACAGGCATCGGTGGTGGTGGCGGGAGGCGCCGACTCTCTTTCGCACATCCCCATCACGGTGTCCGACAAGCTCGCCAAGACGTTGGTGGCCGCCGCCAAGGCCCGGTCCCTGGGTCAGCGTCTCGGACTCTTCACGAGGCTCCGGCCCCGGGACCTCCTCCCCGTCCAGCCCGCCATCGCCGAGCCCACCACCGGCGAGACCATGGGTGCGGCCGCGGAGCGAATGGCGAAGGAGAACGGGATCAGCCGGGCCGACCAGGACGCCTGGGCCCTCCGTTCCCACAGGCTCGCCGCGGCCGGTTCCGACGACGGGCGACTCGCGGCCGAGGTCGCGACGGTGTACGTCCCACCCCGCTACGAGAAGGTCGTCGACGCGGACAACGGGATCCGGCGCGACTCCTCCACGGAGGCGCTGGGACGTCTGCGTCCGGTCTACGACCGCAAGTTCGGCTCCGTCACGGCGGGTAACGCCTCACCCATCACCGATGGCGCGTCCGCCCTGGTCCTCATGGACGGGGAGCGCGCCGCGGCGGAAGGCCTCCACCCCCTCGCGTACGTGCGCAGCTGGGCATGGACCGCCCTGGATCCGGCGGCCCAACTCCTCCAGGGTCCGGCCTATGCGGCACCGCTCGCGCTCGATCGGGCGGGGCTCACCATGAAGGACATCGGCCTCATGGAGATGCACGAGGCTTTCGCGGCCCAGGTGCTCTCCAACCTCCAGGCGCTGTCGTCCAGGAAGTTCGCCGAAACCGAACTCGGCAGGAGCGAAGCGGTGGGTCACCCCGACGTGGAGGTCATCAACGTGATGGGCGGCTCCCTCTCCATCGGCCATCCCTTCGGGGCAACGGGAGGCCGCATCACCCTCACGCTCGTCAACGAGATGGCGCGGCGGGATGTCCAGTTCGGACTCATCACGGTGTGTGCCGCCGGAGGGATGGGCTTCGCCATGGTGGTGGAACGGCGCTGAGTTTCGGCATCAGAACGGCGGGACGGATCCAGGGTAGCACGAACCAAGGGGTGGATGTCTCGAAAGGACGCCTATCATGTCGTACCGTGCCTCTACCGCAGCGCTCCTCGTATTCTTCCTCCCGTCCTGCTCATCTCCCGGGCCTCCCCCCGTGAGCGAGATCCAGGCCAGTATGCACGACCATTTCGCCCTGGCGCGCGACCTGCGGTCGTGGACCGTGATGGGGGTCCAGGAGGCCCTCGTGGAGACCGCCGGGTCCTTGGCCCGATCCGAAGGCGCATGGGGCCTCCCACCGGGATCATCGGAGTGGACCGACACGCTCCGGCGCGCGGCGGGCGGAGCCGCGACGGCTGCCAGCGTGTACGATGCGGCTCCGGCCGTGGCCGAAGTCGCCCGCCTGTGCGGTGAGTGCCACCTGGCATACCAGTCCGGCCCCGGTGACCGGTTTCAGACCACTCCCCCGCCACGCGACGGATCCGCCGGTCGGCACATGAACTACCTGGCCTGGTCGTCTCGCCTCCTCTGGGACGGCCTCGTGGCGCCCTCGGACCGCCTCTGGATGGCCGGCGCCCGGGCGCTCGCCGGAGCGGAAGGGTTCCCGGCCCCCGTCTCCGACCGCGTTCCCGGTGAAGACGTGATCGAGGCGGGCCACAGGCTCCGCCGCCTCGCCGCGGACGCCCTGGAAATCACCAATGGAGACGCGTCCGCCGCGCGCGCGGAGATCCTCGCGGAGGTATGGCGGACCTGCGCGGCGTGTCACCAGGCCTCCGGGATCTCGGCGGAGTTCAGCCGTCCGTTTTGAGCTCGATGTCCAATTGTTGTCGAACCTCACGGCGACGGCGGCCCTCACGGAACCGTCTCTCCTCGTCGGGAGTGGTCAACTCCAGCTGCGGAACCGGGCTCGGCCGGTGGTCCTGGTCGATGGCCACGAAGGTGAGGAGGCACGTGTTGGTATGCCGCTTCACTCCGGTGCGGAGGTTCTCCGCCACCACCTCCACTCCCACCTCCATGGACGTCCGCCCGACGTAGTTCACCCGCGCGGTGCAGGTGACCAGTTCATCGGTGTAGATGGGGAGCTTGAAGTCCACGCGATCGATGGAGACCGTCACCACCGAGCCTCCGGCGTGGCGCATGGCCGCCACCGCGGCGGCCCGGTCCACCATGGAGAGGAGCTCTCCCCCGAAGACGTGCCCCAGATGGTTCGCCTGATGGGGCATCATCAACTCCGACACCACCGATTCCGACCGCGACGGGGGCTTGGACGTGGCCTGGGGAACGGCCTCCCCCGCGGGCGTGTGTTTCGAAGGCGAGTCTGTCATGGCGGCGGATACCCCGGCCCGACTGCGACGATCCGGACGTGACCGGCCGCGGGCACCCCCGACTTGCCCCGGTTCACCCGGTGTGGCAGAATCGTCCCCCACTCACACCGGACACCGTCTCGCTCGAGGGCACTCCACCTTGGAAGACAGCGCCGCATCCACCGGATACCGCCCGGCCCAACGCTGGGGACTCCTTCTGGGAGGGCTCGCCTTCATCGTGCTCCTCCTTCTCCCGGCTCCGTCGGGGCTGTCGGACGACGGATGGAGAACGGCCGCCGTGGCGGTCCTCATGGCGGTCTGGTGGATGACCGAGGCCATCCCCATCCCGGCCACGGCCATCATCCCGTTGGTGCTCTTTCCGGTGCTGGGCGTCCTCTCCGCGGGGGACGCCGCGACCCCCTACGCCAACGAACTGATCTTCCTGTTCATGGGAGGCTTCTTCCTCGCCGTGACCATGGAGAGGTGGAACCTCCACAAGCGGATCGCCCTGCGCATCATGAGTTGGGTGGGAACGAGCCCGAACCGCCTCGTGCTCGGGTTCATGCTCGCCACGGCCTTTCTCTCCATGTGGATCAGCAACACCGCCACGGCCGCCATGATGCTCCCCATCGCCCTGGCGGTGGGCGAGATGTTCCGCCCACAGGATCAGGAAGGCGTGTACGAGTTCGGGATCGCCCTCATGCTGGGCGTGGCGTACGCGGCATCCATCGGTGGAATCGCCACACTCATCGGCACCCCACCCAACGCCGTTCTCGCCGGGGCCGCCAGCGAACTGCTGGGTCGGGAGATCGGGTTCGTACAGTGGATGGGGGTCGGACTTCCGGTCACGGCGATCATGCTTCCGGTCACCTGGATCCTCCTCACCCGGTTCCTCTACCCGCCGGGAGAGCTGTCCGGCGACGCCTCGTCCATCATCGAAGCGGAGCGCCGCAACCTGGGCACGCCCTCCACGGGGGAAAAGCTCACCGGGGCGGTTTTCGCGCTCACGGCGCTCGCCTGGGTGCTCCGGTCCGAGAAGACCATCGGGGGGGTGACCCTCCCCGGGCTTCAGACGTGGATCCCCGAGATCCGGGACTCCACCATCGCCATGGGGGCGGCGCTGGTACTCTTCCTCCTGCCGGTGAACCTCCAGAAGGGCGAGTTCACGCTGGACTGGCCCACGGCGCGGCGGATTCCCTGGGGAGTACTCGTCCTGTTCGGTGGAGGGCTCGCCCTGGCGCGCGCCATGGATCAGTCGGGACTGGCCGTGTGGATCGGAGGCGTGGTGGCCGCGCTGGGCGCCGTCCCGGTCATTCTCATCGTGGCGTTCGTGGCCATGCTGGTGGTGTTCCTCACCGAACTCACCTCCAACGTGGCCACCACCAGCATGGCCATGCCGGTCATGGCCGGCGCGGCCCTGGGCCTGGGAATGGAGCCGATGACGCTCATGACCACCGCGGCCCTGGCGGCCTCCATGGCGTTCATGCTCCCGGTGGCCACGCCTCCCAACGCCATCGTCTTCGGATCGGGTTACCTGACCATCCCGCAGATGAGCCGAGCGGGATTCTTCCTGAACCTCGCGGCCGTCGTGGTGATCACGACACTGGCGAGCTGGCTGATTCCGGTCTTCCTTCTGGGGTAGGCTCGGCGAGGAAGTCCAGGAGGGCGCGATGGGCCTCCGGGTGCTCGAGCACGTTCGTGTGCTCGGCACCGGAGACCACGAACAGCTCGCACCCCGCGGCGCGGGCGAGCCGCAGGCCGTGATCCATGGGAACGCGTCGATCGTTCTCGGGCTGAATGACCAGCATGGGGAGGTCCAGCCCCCGGATCTTCTTCTCGGGAACCAGGTCCCGATAGGTTCCACCCAACCGGAGCCACCAGAATGGGCGCAGAACGAGGGTGAGGAAGTGGCCCGGCAGCCCGTGGTCCTTCATGTAACCCGCCGTGACTTCGAGCACGTTCGCGGGACTGGCCACCATCACGAGCCCGTGGAGCGGGGCACCCATGGCGGTGGCCAGCACGCCGGCGGACCCCCCCAGGGAGTGTCCCACGAGGATCAGCCTCCGTCCCGGGTACCTGTCTGCGGCGAACCGCGTCACGGCCATCACGTCGTCCCGGAAGTGTTTCACCGTGACGAAGTCGGCCTTCGCGTTGCGTCCGTGCCCCTGCACGTCGAAGAGGAGGACCGCCCTTCCAGCCTTCAGAAGAGGATCGGCGAGGTTGAGGAGATCGCCATGGTTGGCGCCCCATCCGTGGACAAGCAGGATCAACGGACCCGGACGCGCCTCCAGGGTCGGTCGGATGATGCACCCCTTGAGCACATGGTCCCCCGACGGGATCTCCAGGTCCTCGTGGGGAAAACCGAGGTCGGAGACGCTTCGCTCGGGAGCCCTTGGAGGCGGTCTGACCACCCGGCCCGCCATCCGGTCCAGAGCCACGAGCATGGCCGCCATTCCCACGGTGGTGACCGCGGTGATCAGAGCCATGGCACCCCCACCGCTATGCGGATCGGATCCGACGAAGCGCCCGTTTCACGAACACCGGAACCATCGCCCGGCGCCACTCGGGATCCGCGGGGAGATTCTCCAGAGGATGGCACTGCGCGTGCGCCCGCTCCGCCAGCGCGTCCACCAGTGCTTCGTCGAGGGGGTGGCCCACCGCGATCTCCCGCCACCCGGAAAGTTCACGAGGCCGGGACCCCAGTGCCGTCACGACCCCTCCCAGCGAGCGCACCACTCCGGTGTCGTCGACCTCCGCCGCCACGGCCACGGTGAGGAGAGGGAAGTCGATGGATTTCCGCGCTCTCAGCTTCTCGTACGCGGTGCGGCGGGAGGCCGAAGCCATGGGGATCCGGATCTCCGCGACGATTTCCCCCGGTGCGCGGCGGGTATTGGTGATCCCGTCGGCCACGAAGAAGTCCCGCACAGGGATCTCCCTCTCCCCCGCGGCGCTCACCAGGATCGCGGTCGCGTCCAGCGTCATGAGCACCGGAGGCGTGTCCGCGGAATGGGCGGCGACGCACTTCTTCCCCACTCCGGTCACGTGGCAGACCGTGCCGTCCTTCTTAAGACAGTAGCCCAGCGCCTTCCGCCAGAACTCGGTCTGGTTGTAGTAGGTGCACCGGGTATCGAGACACAGGTTCCCGCCGATGGTGCCCATGTTGCGGAGTTGCGGGCCGGCCACGTGCCCCGCGGCATCCGCCAGGGCGGGGTAGAGGCGGCGCACTTCGCCGTGGGACGCCACGGAGGTGAGGGTCTCGGCGGCCCCGACGCGAAGGTACCCCATCCCCGGATCTGAATCCGCCCCCACGACCTCTACCCCCTTCAACTCCGGCATCCCCTTCAACGCCACCAGGTGTCCCGGCGTGAACAGACGGTGCTTCATGTTGGGCATCAGGTCCGTCCCGCCCGCCACCGGCATGACGTCGCCGCCGTGCTCCTCCAGGAGGCCCACGGCCTCCGCCAGTGTGGCGGGCCTGTGATAACGGAAAGGGGGAAGTCTCAGCACGTCAGTCCTCCACCGGCCTCGCCACCACGATTCCGTCCTGGCTCGAGATCCCCAGGATGCGCCGAGCCAGAGGGAGTTCGCTGACCTCCACCGCCGAACCCACCAGGGGGGCGTGGAGAAGGTGCAGCTCTCCGTCCACCCAGAGGGCCAGCCCCGTATGGGCGATGTCCAACCCTCCCACCGTGCTGGTGGCCGCGATGATGTCGCCGTCGTGGATGGAATGGGCGATGGCGGCGATCCGGTCCTGGGGAACGAACCATCTCTCCATGGCGGTGATGCGTCCCTCGGCGGCCTGGATGGCCGCCAGGTTGCCGGGGTCGGCGAGCTGTCGGTACGCCCCCACGTGCGTGGACATGAAGTCCACCGACTCCGTGTCCCGCACCCCGCCGAGCTCGGCCACCACGTTCCTCACCATCCCCCGCGCCTCGTGGTCGGCGATCCAATCCGTGAAATAGTGGAGGCGGCTCGGATATCCATCGAGGTGTCCATTCCTGTAGCGGAGAGCTTCCAACTCCTTCTCGTACGCGCGCTGGGCCGCGGGTCGATCACCGAGGAGCGTCGCCGCCTCCGCCGAGCGGGCGAACCGCGCCAGGGCGAGTACGTTCTCCACCAGCGTCACGCAGTCCAACCCCTGAAAATCGATCACCAGATGCTCCGGGCCCTCGGCCTCCAGGGTCCCCGGAACGTAGGGCGTCCCCACGAACGTCCTGCCCATCCGGACCATGGCCTCACCCAGCGGAACGGTGTCCAGACCCTGGTCCAGCGCCCATCGGACCCGTGACGAGAAGGCATCCCAGTCGAGATCGGACCACACCTTGGTCGGTGCGGCATGGCCTTCCGGAGTAGGACGCTCCGTCGCCTCGGAGAGGGGCCCGTCCTCTCCCGCCGCGTCGGAACGGACCGCCGCGTCCCCGGCGGGAACTCCGCACGCCGACAGGAACGCCCACCCCACCACCAGGATCTCCCTACGCATGGGGAAGCCCCCCGAAGGTTCCCGTCGGGCGCGGTTCCACCTCGCGTCGACGTGCGATCACGACATGCCCTCCTCGAAGGGGAGCTCCATCACGCCGAGCTCCTCCAACGCGGTGTCGGTGCACTCCGGACACATCCCGTGGGAGAACAACGCTTCGCTGTGCCGCGTGATGTACTCCTCCACCTGGCTCCAGAACCCCTGGTCGTCGCGGATCCTCTTGCACGTGGCGCAAATCGGGATGATGCCCCGCAGCGCCCGGATCTCCTGGAAGGCCTGGAAACGTGTACGAGCCGTCTTCTCCATGCTCCGACTCACCACGATCCCGATGGCGTGGGCGACCACGTATGCCGGGATCACGACCACCAGCGGCTCTCCGGTGGCCGGGGTCGTGAGGCCGGCGGAGATGGACAACACCACGGCCGGGATCACCTGGAGCGGGAGCCGATTGGGCAGCATGTAGGCGACCAGCACCAGAAGCATGTCCACCAGTTGATGCGCCAACCCCGTCGGGGCCTGCATGCCGTGGATCACCACCACGAACACGCTCCCGAGGGCCCACGTCGCGAAAAGCACCCGGTCCACCATGGCCGGACGCCGGGACCGCACCAGGATCCACAGCATCCCCAGGATCACGGAGGCCAGCCCCACGCGAATGGCGGCCACCACTCCGAACCCGGGATCCACGCCGAAGGTGAACGGGTCCGTGGCCACGAGCGCCACGGAGAGGATCCCGGTGAGGATCGAGGCCGGAACGATGACTCGCTTCCGCTCCGGGAGGTACCACTCCTGGAATGCGGCCTCGTCGAAGGGCTCGGGAGTCATCCCGCGCGTCTGCCGACGCTTCCCCTGTCCCCCTCCGGAGATACGCCGGGCGTTCATCCTCCGGCCTCCATCGCGAACCCCGGCTTGCCGAGCACGCCGGCCCCTCGCGCCGCCTCGATGCTCCTCCACACCCGCGGAGGCGTGAACGGCAGACGATCCATACGCACCCCCACGGCGTCGTAGATGGCGTTGGCTACCGCGGGGATGGAGGGGTGCAGGGGACCCTCCCCGGCCTCCTTCGCTCCGTACGGCCCTTCGGGATCGATGGACTCCACGATGAGCGACTCCAGCGCCGGAGTATCCAGGCTGGTGGGGATCTTGTAGGCCAGGAGGGAAGGTCCGCCGTGAAGCCCCTCGCGTCCGTGGTCGGCGTCCTTGAAGACGTGGGCCTCCATGATGGCCTCGGCACACCCCATGTACGCGGAGCCCTCCATCTGCCCCTCGACCAGGACGGGGTTGAGAGCCCTCCCGCAGTCGTGGGCGACCCAGATCTTCTCCACCGTCACCACGCCCGTTTCCGGGTCCACCTCCACCTCGGCCACGTGGGCGGTGAAGGAGTAGGCCGGCGACGCGCCGATGGTGCCCCCCCGGTACTCCCCGTGGACGTCCTTGGGCGTGTTGTACCACCCGGTGGCCCCCAGCGTCCCGAATCGGGCCTCCGCCAGGTTGAACGCTTCGCGGATGTGCATCTGGCGCTGCGTGTCCTGCGCCCAATGCGCCCGGCCTCCGGCGAGCAGGACCTCCCCCGGCTTGACCTCCCACGCCTCGGCCACCGCTTCCTGTACCTTCTCGCGCAGCTTCCGGGCCGCGTCGATGGCGGCGTTCCCCAGCATGAAGGTCACGCGGCTGGAATAGGCGCCCAGGTCCACCGGGGTGAAGTCGGTGTCCCCTCGCATCACCCGCACGTACTCCAGAGGCACGCCCAACTCCTCGGCGGCGATGTACGCCACCAGCGAGTCGCACCCCTGACCGATCTCGCTGGCCCCGCTGAACACGGCCACCCGCCCCGATCGGTCCACCTGCATCTGCACGGCGGACTGGGGCATCTCGTTGGGGTAGATGGGATAGTTGGTTCCGCTGATGTACGTGGAGCCCGCCACGCCGATCCCGCGCCCGAAGGGCATCCGGCGGAACTTCTCCCTCCACCCGCTGGCCGCCTCCACGGCGTCCAGACACTCGAGGAAGCCGTTGGAGGTGATGCGCAGCTCGTTCACCGTGCGCGTGTCCGAGCCGATGAAGTTGGCCCGGCGGAAGTCGATGGGATCCATCCCCACCTTCTCCGCCAGCTTGTCCATCTGCACCTCGAAGGCGAAACGCGGCTGCACCGACCCATGACCTCGCTTGGGCCCGCACGCCGGCTTGTTCGTATAGACCCGGGTGGAGTCGAAGCGATAGGCCGGCATCTCGTACGGCGCGCAGAGGAGCTGCCCCGAGTAGTACGTGGTCACCAGTCCGAAGGAGGCGTAGGCACCCCCGTCCAGGAGGATCTTCGCGTCCACGCTGGTGAGCTTTCCGTCCGCCGTGCACCCGGTCCTGTACTCCATGTGGAAGGGGTGCCGGCCGCGGTGGGCGTAGAAGACTTCCTCGCGGGTGTAGAGGATCTTCACCGGGCGGCCGGACTTCATGGCCAGCGCCCCCACGCAGAACTCGAGGTCGAAGGGCTCGCTCTTCCCCCCGAAACCGCCCCCCACCAGGGGCTGGAGCACCCGCACCCGCGCCGGGTCCACCCCCAGTACCCGGGACAGCTCCCGATGCAGGTAGTGGGGAACCTGGGTGGACGACCACACCGTGAGCTTGCCGCCGCGGGGCGCGCCGGCCGGATCGAGCGCGACGTCACCCTCCGGGTCCCGCGCCCCGGCCCCGCCGGTCCCGCCGGCGTGGCCCACCCCGTCCGGCTCCCACGACCCGATGGCACAGTGGGGCTCGATGGCCGCGTGGGTGGTCCCTTCGAAGAAGTACTCCCCCTCCACCACCACGTCCGAGGAATCCATGAGGCCGTCCACCTCGCCGAACTCCAGACGGACCTTCTTGGTGACGTTCCCGTTCCACCCGTCCTTCTTGGGCGAGTGGATGTAGTGCCCCTCTTCGTAGCTGCCCTTGGCGGCGAGGGCCTTCCACGGGTCGAGCCAGGCCGGCAGTTCCTCGTATTCGACGTGGATCAGGTCCAGGGCGCGGTTGGCCGTATCCTCGTCCACCGCCGCCACCGCCGCCACTCCGTCTCCCACGTATCGGACACGGTCCAGCGCCAGGGGGTACTCGTCCTGGGTCCAGGGGATGATCCCGTAGGGGGTCGGCATGTCCCGCCCCGTCACCACCGCATGGACTCCGGGGAGCGCCTCCGCCCGGGACGTGTCGATTCCCACGATTCGGGCGTGGGGATGGGGGCTGCGGAGAATCTTCCCGTGCAGCATCCCCGGAAGCTGCAGGTCATCGGTGTAGACGGCCCGTCCCGTGGCTTTTTCCACACCGTCGATCTTTCGTTGTGGATAACCGATCAAGTGCTGGTTTGACTTGACCTTACGCGATGACGTAGTCATCCCTGGGGCCCCCCTGTCCGCAACGCCGCAGCCTCCACGGCGTCGTAGATCTTGGCGTAGCCCGTGCAGCGGCAGAGGTTCCCGGCGATCGCCTCGCGGATCTCCTCGCGGGTGGGGGAGGGGTTCCCTGCCAGGAGAGCGGCCGCGGAGCAGAGGATCCCCGGAGTGCAGAACCCGCACTGGGCGGCGCCGTGGAGGTCGAAACAGTCCTGGAGGGCGTGGATCCCCTCGGGCCCCGCCAACCCCTCCACGGTGGTGACCTCCCGGCCTTCGGCCTCCCACACCGGCGTGAGACAGGCGAGAACCGGTTCTCCGTCCACGATGACGGTGCAGGCCCCGCAGTCACCCTTGTCGCACCCCTGCTTCGTCCCGGTGAGCCCGAGTACGTACCGGAGCGCCTCCAGGAGGGTGAAGTGCGTGGGCACCCCCACCTCCCGGCTCTGGCCGTTCACGACCAGGCGAACGATCTCGGTGGATGGATCCATCCTTGGGTCCGGAGCGAGAAACGGGTTCAAGGGAACGGTGGAAGATGCAGGAGGACGGCATTCCTTGGCAACGCGCGAACCCGCGGACCTTCCCGGGGTAGTCGTTCCCAACCAAGGATTCCCGTCGGCTCCGCCGGGCCGAGCGCCCCCGCGGAGCCGATCCGATCAACGAAGAGTGGAGGACCCTCTCATGCCGTACCCGGAGATGATGGTGGCCCCCATGCGTCAGGACATGCTGCGCATCGGGTGCACCGAGTTGAAGACACCCCAGGACGTGGATGACGTTCTGGCGAAGGACACCCGCACGATCCTCCTGGCGGTGAACTCGGTTTGTGGGTGCTCCGCGGGGATGATGCGCCCCGGTCTCTACCTTTCCCTCCAGGGGGACGGGAAGAAGCCGGAGGTCCTCACCACCGTCTTCGCCGGCCAGGACATGGAAGCCACCGAGCGTGCGCGCGAGTACATCACCGGCTACCCGCCGTCGTCGCCGTGCGTGGCCCTCTTCAAGGGTGGTGACCTGGTGTGGATGATGGAACGCCACCAGATCGAAGGGCACTACGCCGAAGACATCGCGGAGGCCCTGCAGGCGGCGTACGCGGAACACTGCTGAGAAGCGACGGAGTCGCGTCCGGTCGGTCCGTCCGACGGGAGATTCCGGTTCGCCGGGGGCTCCGACCCAGACGGGTCGGGGCCCTTCGTCATTCCGGGAGATCCGGAAGGGAGATCCCCTCCAGGAAGAAGGCCGCCAGCGCCGCGCGCCCGTCCAGGCCGGCTTTGCGGTATACCGCCACGGAGTGCTGACGTACCGTCCGTTCGCTCCGCCCCGTGGACCGGGCCATCGCTTTGTGGCTCATCCCCTTCAGGAGCATGAGCGCCGTCTCGCGCTCCGCGGGGGTGAGACCCCAGTCGTCGAACTGCTCCGAGACCGCGGTCCCCAGCCCCTCCAGAAGCCGTCCCGCCCGCTCCTTCCAGAGGTCGCGCTCCGCCTGGGCCTCCGACCAGCGCGCCTCCGCCACCACCACCCGCGAAGACGCCTGGTACCACTCGTGCCCCAGATAGGCGGCGGCCGCCAGGCTCACCACGATCATCCCGACCTCGAAGATCACGTGGCCGCTGAGCCAGTCGTCGGGCCGGTCCAGCATCAGATCCACCACCCCGCCGGCCACCACCAGCAGGAAGATGCCGGCCAGGATCGGCCGGATGTGCAGGTCTTCGCCGTCTTCGGGAAGGAAATTCACGGAAGATCCGTCATCTGCCGGATGGAATCGGAGGGCCGCGGCCCCGAGGTTCGGGGTGTAGTCTCATGTACCCATCGTCCCGGAGGATGATACCATGCTACCCGACCCGCTCCACCCCGCAGTCGTTCACTTCCCCGTGGTCCTGGCCGCGCTTCTCCCCGTCGTCGCGGGGGTGGCCCTCGCGGTGCTCCTCAAGAAAGGCTTCAGCCGCGGCCCGTGGATCGTGGTCGTGGCCACGTCGATGGCTCTGGCCGGCACGGCCTGGATGGCCATCGAGACGGGCGAAGAAGAGGAAGAGGTCGTGGAGGACGTCGTGTCCGAGTCCGTCATCCATGACCACGAGGAGGCCGCCGAGGCGTTCCTCATCACCGCCGGGATCACCGCGCTGATCCTGGCCACCGGACTCCTTCCCGGGCTTCCCGGGACCGCCGGACGCTACGCCGGCACCGCCATGACGTTGGCCGTTCTGATCATGGGCGTTCGCGTAGGCCACTCCGGCGGGGAGCTCGTGTACGTTCACGGCGCGGGACAGGCGTACACCTCCGGCACCGCCTCCGGAGGGGACTCCGACCGCTCGTCCAGGGCCACCCGCGACGACGATGACGACGATGATGATGATGACCGGCGGGACGAGTGACGCCGGTCCGGGGACCGGAGTCCGCCAGTCCGGCGATGGTGACCCTGCAACAATTCGACCCCGGATCTCGTCCGTGTCATGAGATCGGCGACGCGTGGAAACCGCTCGGACCGAAAGGGATGATGACGACGATGGGAGGGTAGCACCATGAAGCACGGAACGATTCACGGTCTTATTTCCGCGGTGATGGCCGCGACGATGCTCGGCTCCAGCACCGCGGCGCTGTCCGCGACCCAGGCCGAATCCGGCGACGGCGACGCCACCACCGAGGTTCGCGTGGTGAACACCCATGCCCGTTCGGTTCAAGTGTACGCCCGCGACGGTCAGGGACATCGGTACTTGCTCGGCTGGGTGTCCCGTGGCAACTGGGGGATCTTCGAGCTTCCCGAGTCACTCACCAGGGAGGGCTCCGTTCAGATCCTGGTGTTCCCCGCGCCGCTTCCCCCGGACATGTCCATGTCCGGACAGATGGATGGGATCTCGAGCGGGCGCATGGTGTTCGACTCCGACGAGGCCATCGACGTATGGGTGGGAACGGACCTCATGGAGTCGGTGGTGCAGGTAACCTCGACCTGACCAAACCCACCGGACGCGGATCGCGAGGGCCGTGGTGGCACCACACCACCACGGCCCGCCTCGGCCGATCCGCCCGGCGGCGCTTTCCGCCTACCGGTACTCTTCCCGGACCGGGCTGAACACGTCCAGGATCTTGCAGGGCGTCTTCGCCACCCCCGAATGGGGAACCCCTCCCGGGATGTGGAAGACGTCGCCAGGGCCCAGTTCATGGGGCACCCCGGCGACCGTGAGCACGAACGTACCCTCGATCATGTTCACGATCTGCTCGTGGGGATGCGCGTGCTCCGGGAGGGGCCGGTCCGGCTCGATCTCCCAGTAGGCGTGGGTGGTGTGCTCGGTGTGGATCATGCGGGCGCGATACCCGGGAACGATCTCCTTCTGAGGCACGTCGGCCAGCTTGATGCGCGTGGGCTCCATGGTCAGTTCTCCTCCATGATGCTGCGTTGCGCCACGAAGCGGTTCACGATCTTGAGCGTCAGCGCCACGCCCTTGCGGACGCTGGCCTCCGACACGCGTTCGTCGTTCCCGTGCACCCGTCCACCGTCGTCCTGGGGGGTGGCGGTGGCCTCGTACCCGTAGCTGATGATCCCCAGATCACGGAAGAAATGGGAGTCGGTGAACCCGCCCTGCACCTGCGGCACGAAGTCGGCCCCGGGGAAGCCCTCCCGGGTCACCTCCTCCACGATGCGGTAGAGCTCCGTGTCCGTGGTGGACACGGCGGGGGTGAAGCCCATGATCACCTCGATCTCCACCTCGGGGCCCAGCACCGACTGCATCTCAGCCAGCCACGCCTCGGGATCCTGGTCGGGGATGAGGCGGCAATCCACCTCCGCGGTGACCTCCGGGGGAACCACGTTGATCTTGTCGCTCCCCTCCATGCGGGTGATGGAGCAGGTGTTCCGCGTGAGGGTGTGCAGGCCGGGAGCGTACTCCTGGAGCTCGCGGACGATCCCGGGCTCCCGGATCACGGCGCCCAGGTCCTGGAAGCGACTCCTCCACGGCTCGGGATGGCCGGCGGCGATCCCCTTGAGGTGGGCATCCACCGCGGGGATGATGCGCGGCTCGAACTCGTGGGTACGCAGGCGTTCGAGCGCCTCGATCATCTCGGTCACGGCCGACGACGTGCGCGGACGCGAGCCGTGTCCCGGCTCGCCCACGGTCTTCAGGTGAAGCCAGTAGGGCACCTTCTGGGTGACCTCCACCCCGAAGTTCACCTTCCCGTCCACCTCGGTGCCGCCACCCCCTTCGTTCAGGAGGTACCCCACTCCCTCGAAGATCTCCGGACGGTTCTCCACCAGCCATCCGGCCCCGTAGAACCCGCCGGCCTCCTCGTCGGCCGTGGCCATGAAGATCACGTCGCGGTTCAACGGCGTCCCGGACCGATGCAGGGCGATGAACGCCGCCAGGTGGAGGACTCCACCCGTCTTGGTG
>Ga0224501_10000553_pt1 | contig 29909 bp, 32 predicted proteins | sample SF_Oct11_sed_USG_4_FD_169105 | JGI IMG/M metagenome (GOLD analysis project Ga0224501, IMG submission 169105) | Sediment microbial communities from San Francisco Bay, California, United States - SF_Oct11_sed_USGS_8_1 | ecosystem: Environmental > Aquatic > Marine > Sediment | place: USA... | reverse complement strand
TAAGCCCATAAATAAGATTTAGCCAAGAAGTGCTTAAAACATGAGGATTTGCGAGTGATGCACCTACTATAACGGCAAAACCCATCATTAAACAATTTACGGGACGCATTAAACGTAGATAACCGCCAAGTTTGCCCATAATTGTTCAAACCTTACAATAACTCATAAGGCTTTCATTAAAGTTATAAAATTCACGTTTAAATTCGAAAGTTTAATACGCTTAATGCGGATACATTCATCAATAAACAAAGTTTGGTGGCACATTTTTGCGCGACAACTATGCACCGGAAAGATTAAGAGTGATAATTCCAGTTGGTGGAAAAGCTAAGCGTCTGCTACCACTCACAGCGGAAACAAGCAAGGCGTGCCTCCGCATCTTAAACAGGCCACTAATAGAATTTTCGCTGTTATCTCTTGCGCGTCAAGGCATCAGAAACTTCATCTTCGGAGTGAAAGGCTACACAAATTATAGGGATTTACATGACTATTTCGAGTCGGGTTATGGGTTTTCCGCAAGATATGGCGTAAGCCCGCGTGTTCACATAAAATATCAACCGAACGTGGATGATTTTGGAAGCGCAGACTCTGCGAAGATAAACATGGAATATTATAACGTTAGGGACCCTGTTTTTGCGGTACAAGGCGACAACATTTTCGACATGGATGTGAAGGAGCTTGTGGAATTCCACCGAAATAAAGGGGGAATCATGACCATAGCCCTAAGAGAGGTTGAAGATGTTGAAGGTTACGGAATAGCTGACATAAATAGGGATAGGAGAATCTCGAGGTTTGTTGAAAAACCCCCGCCAAAAGAGGCACCGTCAAACCTTGCCAACACAGGCTTGTACATGGTTTCGCCAGAAATAAGGAAAATCTTCAAAGAAAAAGGAGTCAAACAGATAATTAAGGAGAGGCATCGCCTAGATTTCGGTTTCGATTTCATTCCCTACCTGATAAAAAGCGGTAGACCAGTGTACGGCTACACTTTAAAGGGAAGCTGGTATGATGTAGGTAGTCCAAGACGTTATTTAGAAGCCGTGCGAGACATGCTTGACGGCTGCTTTTCCTCGTTGACAGATTTTGGTGGAAGAATAAACGAAGAAGACAGAATATGGGTTCAAGGAGAAAGCAAAGAATCAATGAAACGGAGAAAAGAAATCATTAGAAAGATTAAACAGGGAAAAATAGAGGTTGAAGGCTCTGTTCTCATAGGAAGACATTGCAAAATAAGCGATAACGTGAAAATAGTAAATTCATGTATTGACAACTACACAAAAATTGGCAAAGGCGTTGTGATAGAAAATTCTGCAATTATGGATAGGGCTATAATCGAGGAGAAAGCGGAAATAAAAGAAAGCATCATAGGAAGACACGTAACACTCTGCTCAAGCTCAAGAAAACGGACAAAAATAGACTCGGTTTCAGTCATTGCAGACGATGTGACGATAGCGGAAGGCTGCAAATTAACAGCGACAAAAATTTATCCACATCAATATGTGAAAGGAGAATTCCTAAACCAAACATTGATGCCAAGCTAATAAATGAACAACAACTTATCAGAAATAAAAAATAATCTTGTAACTTCTATTGATTGTTTCAGTCATTTTTTTCCAAAATATGTTTTGATGGACAAAGCGTATTCACTGGACATTGATTGCATAAAGGATTATTAGCCTTGCAGTAGTTTCTACCAAGCAAAATCAGCAAAATATGAAGCACCAGATAGTCTTTTGGATTGTAAAGTGCTTGAAGGGATTCACGAACAGCCTCATAATCCCCCTCTATGGGTGCTAGACCTAAGCGTTTTGATACGCGGTTGACATGAGTGTCAACAGGAATTGTGGGTTTTTGTGCACAAAAAAGCAAGACAACATCGGCTGTTTTGGGTCCGACTCCTGGAAGTTGTAGAAGCGTTTTCCTCGCCTCTTCGAAGGGCAACGATAGAATTGGTTTTAGGTCGCCGCGGAATTTTTCAAGGATTATCTTTGAAATTTGCTTTATTGTTTTGGCTTTGTTCCTGTATAAGCCAGCCACTTTTAAGCATTCTTCAATTTGGCTTATTTGGGCGTTCGCTAATACTTCGGGCGTTATTTTGAATCGTTTCGAAAGTTTTCCGAAGGCTTTAGCCGTGTTTCTATTCGCTGTGTTTTGTGAAATTATTGTTACGATTAATGTTTCGAAGGGGTTCCTATTTGAGGTTATTCGTTTTGGCAATGTGAACGTTTTTCGGAGTGTCTGCAGAATTTTTTCAGCTCGATTTTCAGCCATTTTATTGCATCTCTTTTGAAAACAATAAATAGTGAGTGTATGAAGCTATAAATAAGCAGTGAGGATTGATAATGGAACGTGCCACAGTTGTTAAAGATGAAATAATCGAGCAGAACATACGTTTTCTGGCAGTTTACCTAGAAACAAAAAATTCTTGTTTAATTCTCCTAAGTGAAAACGAAGACAAGCTTGGAACATTGGCAATTGCCGTGCCAAAGCCTCAAGATTTGCTCGGACCACCTTCCTCATCCATCCTTCTTGGCGATAGAAACGCGATTTCAGCCCGCATATTTGCTGAGTATTTGGCTTCCAAAAAGAAAAAGATAGCATTAGTCTCCATATACCTAGAAACCATTGATGAAACGCAAGCGCAATCAATTTTCATGAAATTACTCGAAAAGGTTATTCGCGCCAAGTCTGAGGAAGAGGGAGCAATGGCATGAGCCTAAGAAGCTTTCTCGAACAAATGGAAGCGAAAGGGGAAGTTTTACACGTAAAGGATGAAGTGTCCACACGTTTCGAAATTCCGTTTATCATGAAAAAATTTGACAGCGAAGGACCAATTCTCTTGTTTGAAAAGGTAAAAAGTTATAAGATTAGGGTTGTTGCCAACGTTTGCGGAACTCGAAAAAGAATCTGTGAAGCACTTAATACGGACCAGAATGAACTTTATAAGAGATTGATTGAAGCTTGGCGTTCACCACAAAAACCGAAAATTGTTGATGGTGGTTCAGTAAAAGAAACTATTGAAAAACCTGATTTGTCTAAAATTCCAGTCTTGACGCATTTTGAGAGGGATGCTAGTCCATACATTACTTCAGCGGTTATTTATGCAAAAAGCATAGATGGAAGTGTTGAGAATGTGTCCGTGCATCGCCTCCAAGTTTCAGACAAGAAGCATTTAGCAATACGTTTGGTTCCGCGACATCTTTTCAAGTTGTGGCAAATGGCAAAGGATGCTGGTAAAGACTTAGACGTATCAATATCTATTGGCGTTCATCCAGCAGTCATGTTAGCGGCTTCTTCTCCCGTTCCTTTCGGCGTGAACGAGTTTGATGTTGCAAATGCTTTAATGGATAACAGCCTCCGTTTAGTTAAATGTGAACATGTCGATGCTTATGCGCTGGCAGAGGCTGAACTGGTTTTGGAAGGCAAAATTTCTACAACAAAAGAGGTTGTTGAAGGACCTTTCGTGGATATAACTGGAACATATGATATTGAGAGGAAGCAGCCGATTGTAGAAGTTGTGGGTGTTATGCATCGTGAAGACTATGTTTATCAGGCGCTTTTGCCTTCTGGGGCTGAGCATAGACTTTTGATGGGTTTACCGCACGAAGTCCTGATTTGGGAGGCTGTTTCAAAGGTTGTGCCGAAAGTTTACGCTGTTAACCTTTCAGATGGTGGAAGCGGATGGCTTCACGCAATAATATCTATCGAAAAACAACTTGATGGTGATGGGAAAAACGCTTTGTTGGCTGCTTTTGCGGCGCATCCAAGCCTAAAACACGTAGTGGTTGTGGATTCCGATATTGATGTGTATAATGTTTCCGATGTGGAGTGGGCTATAGCGACTAGATTTCAAGCCAGCAAAGACTTAATTGTTATAGAGAATGTGCGAGGTTCAACATTGGACTCTTCTGCTGATCAGGAGACAGGTTTAACAACTAAGATGGGTATTGACGCCACCAGACCATTGGCTAAGCCTAGGGAGAAGTTTGAACGTGCAAAAATTCCCGCGAGTAAGCGTGTTGAAAGGCTAGCTCGTAGATTGCTTGGCTTGTGAACCTAAATTTTCTGCACACCAATTTATATATAGGCTTAGGAATACAAAAGGCGGTGGCACCATTGTCCCATGAGAACAAGGAGAAAAGCGGTGTGTCGTTAAAAGTTGAGGACGTGATGGTTAAGGAAGTAATAACTATTGATGAAAATTCAACGGTTAAGGAAGCAGCTGAAGTTATGAACAAGTTTGAGATAGGCTGTTTGATTGCCGTTAGGAAAGGGAAAGCCATGGGCATAATAACTGAAAGAGACCTCTTAGAGAGGGTTGTTGCAGAGGCAAAAGATGCAAATAAGACTAAGGTGAAGGATGTTATGAGTAGTCCTTTGGTTGTTATTGAGCCGAATATGGCTTTAGAAGAAGCCGTGAATTTAATGTTTCAGATGAAGATTAAGAAGTTGCCAGTGGTGGACGGAAAACGTTTGGTTGGCTTGGTAACGTTGACTGATATAGCTCGTTTTCAGCCTCAAATGATAAAGATACTGAAACAGCTTGCCATGAAGCAGGCTGCACCGAAAAGCATGAAGAAAGTTATTGATTATTACGTTGTCTGACAAGCCCTCGTAGTTTTTGCTCTGTTTTAATTTAAAGAAGTTTAAATGTCTAGATTTGAATTTTAATAGATGACAAAGGGATTCGGTAACCGATGAAGAAAACCCTAGTGTTAAAAGTTGATTCGCAAGAGCCGGAAATAGAAAAGATTCGAATAGCAGCAGACTTTATTAAGAAAGGCGGTTTAGTGGCTTTTCCAACAGAAACCGTGTATGGTTTAGGTGCAGATGCATTAAATCCGAAAGCGGTTTTGGCTCTTTTTGAGGCGAAAAAACGTCCTCTCGATAACCCGCCAATAGTGCATGTAGGAGACTTGAAAGTCGTTTGCAGATTAGCCAAGAAAGTCCCGCCTAAAGCTGAAAAATTAATGAAGACGTTTTGGCCCGGACCATTAACGTTGATTTTTAAGCGTTCAGAAATTGTCCCAGATGTTACTGTTTGTGGTTTGGATACCATAGCGGTTAGAATGCCCAAGCATAATGTTGCTTTAGCTTTGATTAGGGAAAGCAACTGTCCCATCGCTGCTCCTAGCGCCAATCTTGCTGGAAAGCCCAGCCCAACAACAGCAAAGCATGTTTTAGACGACCTTGACGAGAGGATAGATGCGGTTTTGGATGCTGGGCCAACCCGCATCGGGGTGGAGTCCACGGTTTTAGACATGACTGTTGACCCACCGCAGATTCTCCGTCCAGGAGGAACGCCGTATGAAGTGTTGAAGAAAATTCTTGGGAGAGTGGAGCTTCATCCGGTTGCGGTTGCTGAAAAAGCGTTGACGGTTGAGAAGGCGCGTTCTCCTGGGGTGAAGCATAAGCATTATGCTCCGGATGCGGATGTGATTGTTGTGGAGGGAGAATTGTCAGCTGTTATGAATAAGGTGAAGGGGTTGACGGAATTTTACATGCAGAAAGGCAATAAGGTTGGTGTTCTTGCTACGGACGAAACTGTGGGCTATTATAGGGCTGGTGTTGTGAAGTCTCTTGGGAGCAGAAGTGATTTGGCGGTTATTGCGAGGAATCTGTTTAGGCTTTTGAGGGAGTTCGATTTGGAAAGCGTTGACATTATAATTGCTGAGGGCGTACCTACTGAGGGGCTTGGTTTGGCTGTTATGAATAGGCTTCGTAAAGCTTCTGGATACAAGATTGTCAAGGCAAGTAGCCGTTAGAGGATTTTGTTGTGGTAAAAGTTTTAAGTTGTTAGGGTGTGGAATTACGGGATAAGGTGTGAGGGTTTGGTGGTTGGGGTGGATTGGCGGGGTTTGGTTTTGGTTGTGGTTGTTGGTGTTTGTATAGGTTTGGTTACTGGGTTTGTTGAGAATCCGCCTGAAGTAAGTGTTATTGGGCATAAGTATTATGGGTGGCCGTTTGTTTGGCGGATTACTAAGGTGTTTTTGGGTGAAGAGTATCTGTATTTTGAGTTGTTTGTTGATTGCCTGTTTTGGTTTTTTGTGGTTGCTGTAGTTTATCTTGTAGTGAGAAAGTTGGTGAAAGGTTAAAACGAGGTTTAGAAGATGGTGGAGCGGAAGGATTGTCCAAATATTCAAATAAACTTGCAGAGTTGTACGTGTACTTATGTTGCTTGTGACAAGCGTGGTAAATGCTGTGAGTGTATTCGTTATCACAGGGAGAGGGATGAACTGCCGGGATGCCTATTCTCGCCTGAGATAGAAAAAACATACGACAGAACGATCAAAAAATTCGTAGAATCATACAACCAGTAATCACAGCGAACCGTGAAAATACATGGAAGCCTAATATCGCACAACAGTTTGGTCAGAGCTGTTCTAAAGTGTAGAATAATATGTCCCTTTCTACAATAATTTTTGGGAAAAAATTGTCATCTGACAGCATGGAGAAGAAGCCGTTTCTGAGGAAGAGGCTGACCGCTCTAGCCTTGATTCTTTTTGCATCAACAATATTTATTCCATGGGTTGCCGAGAGGAACCTTACGCTTACTCCTTCTTATTTTTGGTCGTTTATGGTTCATTTTAACTGGCTTGAAATTCGGGGTTGGTACATTCTTCAATTCATATTTCATGACGACTGGTTCTTCTTTCAGGATTTCTGGTTTAAAACTTTCGGGAGTAGTTATAGGTATTTAACTGGCCCATCTAACCCGTATGGGCTTTATCTCGGATGGCTTCTCATATTTGCCTGTCAAATTTCAACTTTGGTTTTGTGGCTTGTGCATTTGTTTAAACCAGCGTTTTTGAAGAAAGACTTGTGCATCTTTGGCGTGATTGTGCTTCCACTTGTTTCGCTATTTCTGGGCGTCTATCAATGCTACGTTCAATGGGAGATATACTATTCTTATCAGCCTCAAGTTTTTCCTTATTTTGGTTTTTGGTTGGCTGTCGTCTCTGTTGCGCTCTTATTAGTTTCTTTTAGGAGAGCACCTGAACGGGTATCACTTAAGAGATTGAAGACGAGGAAAGTTGCGTTAGGGGTTTTCCTTGTTTGTGTTTTGGGATTTTTTGTTGTTAACGAGTTGGAATTTCAGACAAAAGTCACGAAGTTAATGGTGATTAGGAAACCAGTGAAAACAGAAGACTTGCCAAGAGACCCTAAGCTTTGGGAAGGCGATTTTAACAGAATTGTTGCTGTTGCAAACGTTTTTAGAGCCAGAGTCTCTGATAATAACCCCAAATATTACCGTTGCGAGCTTGAGGTCCCAGTGATTTCCTACACGATTTTAATGGTTACGTATAATTCTATGGGATACCATGCGTATGAACCAACTTTCTTTCGCATTTCTAAATATGCCCTTCCATAGTTTTTGTAAACAAGATTTCCCTTGAACAGTCTTCTCCAGAGCCTAAAGAACCAATCAGAATCACAAAATTCCAACGTTGTCAAATATCTTAGGGATTGTAGGAATGCTATGCGTACTCTCTTGTCGAAAGTACTGTTCAATCACAAACTATTAATATACATTCTTCTTTCTCTGAGATTCTCTCAAGTGGTGAGTTGAATGGTTGACCACAGAATTGAGAAACTCGCAAAACTTTGCGTCCACTATAGTATTGACGTGAAAACCGAGGAAAAGGTGCTTATACAAGGAAGCGAATTAGCCTTCCCATTAATTAACGAGATATATAAAGAATGCTTGTTGAGCGACGCATACCCACTAATCGTACCAAACCTTGATGTTGAATACACTTTTTTCAAACACGCAAAAGAGCACCAGCTAAGATTTGTCTCACCTTTTGAAAAGTTCATAGTTGAAAACATGGACGTTTCAATAGGTATATGGTGCCAACCAAACCCCAAAAGATTAACAAACATAGACCCCTCGAAAATAAAGATGCACAGAGCTTCTAGAAGAGAGCTTACGGAAATCTTCATGAAACGCACTGCCGAGGGAAAACTCAGATGGACAGGTTTCCCTTATCCCATAAACGCTCAAGCACAAGAAGCTTCTATGTCGCTCGCAGAATACGAAGACTTCGTTTACAGCAGCTGTTTGGTTGACAGGGAAGACCCAATTGCGGAATGGAAGAAAATCCACAAGCAACAGGAGAAAATCTGCGAATTTCTGAACCAAGTAAGCGAAATCCGCATAGTAGGCGAAGACACGGACCTAACTTTCAATGTGAAGGGTAGAAAGTGGGTAAATTGCAGCGGAGAAAAGAACATGCCAGACGGCGAGGCGTTCACGGGTCCCATCGAGAATTCAGCAAACGGCACAGTAAGGTTTACTTTTCCAGGAATCTTCTCTGGCAGAGAAGTTGAAGACATAACGCTTACATTCAAAGATGGCAAAGTTGTGAAGGCTTCAGCAGCTAAAGGTGATGAACTGTTACAGCAACTGTTGAAGATTGATGGAGCAGACCGTATCGGAGAAGCCTCCATCGGAACAAACTATGGCATAACAAGATTCACAAAAAACATGCTATTCGACGAAAAAATGGGTGGAACAATACACATAGCCCTTGGAGCCTCCATTCCTGAGTCAGGAGGCTTAAACAAGTCAGCGATTCACTGGGACATCTTGAAAGACATGAAAAAGGACGGAGAAATCTACGCAGACAGCAAACTATTCTACAAAAACGGCAAATTCCTAATATAACTCTCCGCCACCAACATTTTTATTAGATCGTTTTATAGGTTCTGAACAATTAAAACATCTGGGAACTGCCATGATTTTCGGAGAAGACTACCTCAGACTGTTGGGGCAAATCGGCAACTTCACAAGAGAAGTTACAGGAGTAAGCATCATAGACGCCTACTTTGGCCCAAAAAACCTCTCTCCAGAGAAAGCAAAAAGGCGTGTGGCTCCTGAGAAACTTTTAATGAATCTTAACACATTAGCCGGGAAAGCCAAAGAAATAGACGATGAGTTAAGAAGAATTGCCATAACAAGCGACCTTGAATCTCTAAAAGTTGTCGTAAAATGGCTTTTAGGAGAAAACATTCCGTACGTATGTTTGGTAGAAGGAATATTTGGCATAATCCCACGCAAATTCGGGCAAAACGAAATCCGCAAAGCACAACAAATAGTAGAAGATGCATGCGCTAGTCTCCCAGGCTCTGATGTTTCTGAAAAGATTCTGAAATGGAGAGAAGAAAGCAAAATCTCCGGAGAGGCGCTGAAGAAAATGATAGACACAGTGATTGTAGAACGCACCCAAGAAATAGCAGGGTTATTTGAGAAACGCATTTTCGCCCATTTTCCAACCAAAGTTGAAAACAAAGGTGTCATCTATAAGACTGTGACAGGCGAACCATGGGGCGCATATAACTATTACCAAGGAAACTACACAAGCATCAACGCACTCAACATTGACAGGCCCTTCAACAGATACGGATTGATCTGGACGTTATGCCACGAATATGAACATCATGTCGCAAACCTTTTCACAGAAAAATACTATCGCGAAAACAAATCACTAGACTTGTCCGCTGTCTTATTGCATACAAAACGATGCGTCATCAGCGAAGGCACCGCCGACTGCGCTAGAGACTTTCTAGGCTTACAATTAAGCGAAGAATACGGCGAATTTACCGAATCTTTACGCAACCTTGGAAGGATGATAGGCCTCAACGTTGCATACATGTTAAATGTAGAAAACGTTGATGACGAAACGGCTGCAGAATACATGGCTTCTGAAGGCTTTTTGCCAATCGAGGAAGCCAGAAAAATGATTGGATTCAGCAAACCCTTGACTCCAGAGGGTAAACCTAACTTCTTCAAACCTTACATCTATACTTACTTTTTCGGAAGAAGAGATTACGTGCTACCTACTTTCCAAAAAGCTCAGAAAAACGATAAGGTCAAAGAGTTCTTTCAAACCTTATACCTAAACCCATACTCACGTTCAAGTGCGACATGGAAAATCGCGTTTTCCAAAATCTAAAATTCTTTTTGAGGCAGCGCGCGCTAGATTCTGATATTAGGGTTAGAAAATAAGAGATTAGATTTATAAAACTTGAAAACCAGCTTTTAACCCATGAAAGGAAATGCTTTGAGAAGTTATGCAAAATATTACGATCAGATTTATCTAACGAAAAAAGACTATCAAAAGGAAGCTGAGACCGTTAAGGGCATCATAAAGCAATTTGAGAAGAAACAAACAAAAACTCTACTCGATGTTGGTTGCGGAACTGGAGAACATCTAAAATACCTCTCTCTAGATTTTCAATGCACTGGAATAGATATAAACAGAACCATGATTAAAAGTGCGAAAAATAAAGTCCCAAATGCCAAATTTAAAGTTGCCAATATGATAAATTTCAGACTGAAAGAAAAGTCCGATGTAATAGTTTGTTTATTTAGTTCTATTGGTTATGTTCAAACGTTCGATAACTTGGTAAAAACGCTTGAAAATTTTTATAGACACCTGAATGAAAAAGGGCTGGTGATAGTAGAACCATGGATCTTTAAGAAAGACTTCAAAAAGGGAATTTATCTTGATACTTATGAAGATGAAAAAATAAAATTAGTTAGAATGGCGACAAGCAAAATTGCAAGGTCAAAATGGTTAATTTTTATGCACTATTTAGTTGGAGAGAAAGGAGAAATCAAATATGTTAGAGAGCTTCATAAAATGTTAGCTTTAGATTACCAAGATTATATTAAAGCATTTGAGTCAACCCGGTTTAAAGACATAAAGTTTTTGAAAGAAAAATTATGGGATGGTTGTAGAGGTTTATTTATTGCCACAAAAGAACCATTGTGATTTTCCAGTTTCTCAATTTCTTCTATCCCCTTCCAACTCTCCTTTCAAGGTTTGAAAAAATATTCTCTATTACCATTTTTGCATTGGCATTTTGATGTTTTTTTCTTTTGCCATTTTTTGTGCTTTTTCGTATCCTGCATCTGCATGTCTCACTATTGCTGTTCCTGGGTCTGTTGTCAACACTGTTATTAGGCGTTTTTCCGTTTCTTTTGTGCCGTCCGCCACCAAACACATGCCAGCATGAATACTATAGCCTATGCCCACGCCTCCGCCGTGATGAACAGAAACCCAAGTAGCCCCACCGACAGCATTCAACAAAGCATTAAGTATAGGCCAATCCGCAATCGCATCGCTCCCATCCTTCATGCCCTCTGTTTCACGGTTAGGAGAAGCAACACTCCCACCATCCAAATGATCACGCCCAATCCAAACAGGCCCACTAAGCCTTCCATCCGCAACCATGTCATTCATCAACTTCCCAAAACGCGCCCTCTCACCATAACCAAGCCAACAAACCCGCGCCGGCAACCCCTGAAACTTCACCTGTTCCTTTGCCTTCTGTATCCAGCGGCACAACTCCTTATTATAAGCAAACTCTTTCAAGATAACATCGTCAAGCGTGTAAATGTCTTCCGGATTGCCAACAAGCGAAGTCCAACGGAAAGGTCCCCTGCCTTCACAAAACATAGGCCTAATATAACGCTGAACAAAACCTGAAAAAGCAAACGCCTCTTTAAACCCAGCATTATAGGCTTGCTGCCGCAAGTTATTGCCATACTCAAATGTTATGACGCCTTTTCGCATCGTTCCAACCATGGCTTCAACTTGAACACGCATGCTCTCGCTTGCACGACGAATATACTCCTTCGGATCGTTCTTTCTAAGCTCATCCGCCTCCTCCTTAGATAAACCAGCAGGATAATAACCATTCAACGGGTCATGCGCAGAAGTCTGATCAGTCAAAACATCTGGAATTACGTTTCGCCTTAAAAGTTCAGGATACACCTCAGCAGCGTTACCCAACAAACCAATACTTTTTGGAATGCCATCACGCTTAGCCTCCAAAGCCAATTTCACAGCTTCGTCCAAATCGTCAGTCCACATCTCCAAATAACCGTGCTTAAGCCTACGCTCAATCATATGCCTATCAATCTCAACAACCAAAGCAACACCATCATTCATGGTAACAGCCAAAGGCTGAGCACCACCCATCTCGCCCAAACCAGCGGTCAAAACAAGCCTTCCACGCAAGGTTCCGCCGAAATGTTCCTTCGCAACAGCCGCAAGCGTTTCATAAGTGCCCTGCAATATGCCCTGCGTGCCAATGTAAGCCCAAGAACCAGCAGTCATCTGCCCAAACATGATTAGACCTTTCTGCTCCAACTCGTAAAAGTAATCCCAAGTAGCCCATTTCGGCACAAGCATACTGTTAACCAATAAAGCTCTCGGCGCCCACTCATGCGTCTTGAAAACAGCAACGGGCTTACCGCTCTGAACAAGCATGGTCTCGTCAGGCTCAAGCTCCGTTAAAGTTTCCACAATCTTCTCAAAGCATTCCCAGTTTCTAGCCGCTTTACCAGTCCCACCATAAACAATAAGCCTTTCAGGGTCCTTAGCCACCTCAGGGTCAACAACATTAAAAAGCATGCGCAAGATGCCCTCAATCTGCCAGTTCTTACAATGCAGTTCTGGACCAGTCAAACATTTAATAGGCTTTTCCAATTTCAGCAAAGTCAACCACCATTAACAGAATAAACCTAAAGCCAATTATAATTCTTTACTAAAACAACCCAACAGTTTTGATTCCGCTGGCTTCTTTATCAACAACCAATCTTCCGTTTTTCACAACCTTGTCAACTAAATTCACACCGAAACGATAACCAAGAAACATGTGATTAGGCACGTCCAAAACGATAACGTCAGCCTTTTTGCCAATTTCCAAACTGCCAACCTCATTCGCTCTACCTATGGCATGGGCAGAATTAATCGTAGCCGCGGTTATGGCTTCAGCAGGCGTCAACCTCATAAAATGACAGGCAAAAGCTATAACCAACTGTTGATTCTCAACCCAACAGCTCGGATTAAAATCAGTACCCAAAGCCACAGGAACCCCAAAATCAATCATTTTTCTTGCATCCGCATACCGCCCACTCATCAAGCTGAAGGCTGCTGCTGGAAGCAAAACAGCAACCACGCCTTTATCAGCCATGGCTTTAATGCCCTCATCAGAAGCAAAAAGCAAATGCTCAGCAGAAACAGCCATAACATCAGCCGCAAGCTCTGCACCACCAAACATACTCATTTCATCAGCATGAACCTTAGGCTTTAAACCACGATTCTCACCAGCAACCAAAACACGCCTAGTCTGCTCCAAATTGAAAACACCTTTCTCACAGAAAACATCACAAAACTCTGCAAGCCCTTTCTCAGCCACTCGCGGAATCATCTCCTCAATAATTAAGTTAACATACTCTTGCGGATTACTTTTGTATTCAAGCGGAATGGCATGAGCACCCAAAAAAGTTGGAACAACATCAACAGCATGCAATTGATTCAAACGCTTCATAACTCCTAAAATCTTCAACTCATCCTTCAAAGTTAAACCATAACCGCTTTTAGCCTCCACAGTTGTTGTACCATGCTCCAACATAACATCCAAAGTTTTAAACCCAAATTCCACAAGCCTTTCAACACTAGCCCTCCGTGTTTCCCTAACAGTCCTCAGGATTCCGCCACCAGCATCAAGAATCGCCAAGTAAGAAACTCCCTCCACACTCATCTGAAACTCATCCTCCCGCGAGCCAGCAAAAACAAGATGAGTATGCGGATCAACAAAGCCAGGCATAACAATTTTTCCGCTTGCACTTATCACGTTTTCAGCATTGAAACTCTTCCGGATTTCAGGTGTTTTTCCAACAGCAACTATTCTGCCATCTTTAACTGCCAAGCCACCCTTACGGATTATCCCAAGACTTTGCATCTGCTTGCCAGCGCGCGGTCTTTCACTGCCGTCCTTTAGCGTGATAAGCTCGTTAGCGTTCACTATAAGCATGTCTACTTTTTCTTTTCTCGTTCGCTTACCACGCCTTTTAGTTGCAGCCATTTTCTAAATCACTTGGTACTCTTCGCCCTTCCGCAACACCACAACTTTAACGTTTGAGGTTGCTTCCACCCTCTTTTTGAACTCCTCCGGGTCTGTGTCCCAACGATGCATGGGTATTACAATTTTAGGGTTAATTGCCAATACAGCTTCAGCAGCCTCAGGGTTATCCATGGTGTATGTGCCTCCACTCGGAAGCAAAGCCACATCTACACGTCCAAGCTTTCGCATTTCGGGAATAAAGTCGGTGTCTCCAGCATGATAGACGGTTTTTCCTTCAGCCGTTACCAGGTAGCCGACTCCAAGTCCCTTTGGATGAAACGGATTTCCAGGAGACCTAAAGCGTTTATAATTGTATGCTTCGACAGCCTTAACTCTTATGTTACCAATGGTTGCTTCTTCCCTAGGTTTAAGCGTCTTAACGCTTCCACCAATTTTTGAAGTGCAATCTTCAGGAGCAATTATCACGGTATCGGCTTTACGAACTTTTTTGATTTTAGATGCATCGCAATGGTCAAAATGCGAATGTGTCACCAGCATCAAGTCTGCCTTTTCAGAAGATTCACCTTCATAAGGGTCTATGTAAATGGTTTTCCCTTCCGCTCCAATCTGGAAACTGGCGTGACCCAGCCATTTTATTGAGAGATTCATTCCGGAACACCTCCTTTCTCTATAGCGTTTTGTATCGCTATCTCTAAAACTCTATCCTCGGTTAGGTTATCAATTTTTAGGTAATACGCAGCTATGTCAATTAATGCCTTTAACGGTGCCATGCCACAGAATTCCGAGGCAACTATTGGTATGTTGTAGCGGGTAGCTTCCACTTTAAGCATTTCGAAAACACGGTAAAGCGGAGTCTTCTCAAAATCGCTTATGCTCATGCCAATCTGCGTAATGTTTTTCTCTGGAATAAAGGCAGCCATAGCCTTCACATTAGAAAAGCCACCTTTCTTCGCATGCAAAGCCTTCGCAATCTTCTTCGCAACCTTCAAATCAGCAGTACCCAAATTAACATTGAAACCAGCCATAACCTTACGAGCACCAGTTATGATTGCCCCCGCCGTAGGATGAGGCTTAGCTGGACCAAAATCTGGTTTACGCTCAGGCTTAACAATCATCTCAGCCAACCTTTCATATTCACCTTCACGTATCCAATCCAAATCCCTTCGCTCAGGACTTTTCGCCGCTTCATCATAAAGGTAAATGGGCACGCCACATTTTTCCGCTAGGGTTTCTCCGAATTTTCTAGCAAGCATTATGCATTCTTCCATTGTAACGTTTTTTACGGGTATGAACGGGACAACATCAACAGCGCCTATGCGTGGATGCTGACCCTTATGCTTTCGCATGTCAATTAGCTCTACCGCTTTGAAAGCCATGTTTAATGCAGCCTCAAGCACTGATTTCTTGTTTCCAAAGAAGGAAACAACAAGTCTATTGTAATAGTCGTCAAAAGTGTAGTCAAGCAAGAAAGCGTTTTTGGTTTTCTTGATTTCGTTAAGGATTAAGTCAACAGTTTTCGGCTCTGAAGTGCTAAAGTTTGACACACACTCAACAACCTCTCTCAACTTTCATCCACCCATCCCTAAGCATTTTACACAACTGCGTAATTAGAGTTTCACTCAAAACGAAGAATTTATGTGTACTCGCTAGAACCTAACAAACTAGAAAGTTCAAAGGAGGAAAATACTGGGGTGAGCTCAGAAATCGAATTTGAAGTCCCTACATGGAACCGAATATATGGCATGCTCCTGAATTTAGCTGAGAAAATTCGAAAAAATGGATTCAAACCGGACGTAATTGTAGGTGTTTCTCGGGGAGGGTGGCCTCCAGCCAGAGTCCTCTCAGACCTTCTGGACAATCCAAATCTTGCAAATGTTAAAGCTGAATTCTATTTGGGAGTTGCGGAAACAAAGGGGGAACCAACCCTAACACAGCCAGTTTCTGTGGCGGTTGCGGGTAAAAAAGTGCTTATCGTAGACGAGGTTGCCGACACTGGAAAAAGCTTGAAACTTGTGAAGGAACACGTCATTAAAGAAGGCGCAGCGGAGGTTAAAGTAGCCACGGTTTACTACAAACCATGGAGCATCATCATGCCTGATTATTATGAAAAGGAGACAAGCCGCTGGGTAGTTTTTCCATGGGAGATAAAGGAAACTGTCCGAAAAATCGTTAAAAAATGTAGAGAAAAAGGGAAATCCGTAGAAGAGGAAACTGCGAAGCTTGTAAAGGCTGGGATATCCGCAGAACTTGTTAGAAGATTCTTGAAGGAAATCCTTGAGGAAGAAGATTGCTAAAATATATCGAAGAATTTGGAAAGCATGTTGCGATAGCTGGCTTTAGAAAAGCAAAAATTAAAGACATTGCAGAATTTTTTAAGATAATTCGCAAAGAAAAAAATCTGGCAACCGTAGAAATCCAATTCTTTGACGCGAAATCCGTGGCTACATGGCAGCATCTATACTTTGCAGCTTTAAACGCGCTGACAGCGTTCAAGAACGAGGAAAACATTTCAAAAAGCCTAGCGATGGAAACGATGCTTTACGCTTCCGCACAACGCCAAATCCGAAAGGCAATGAAACTTCTTGGAATTAAACCTGATTCATCCGAAATAGCAGTGCTGGTAATTGGAGAAAAACCCGAAACAGTAAAATCAGCTTTATCAATGATTTCAAAACATATTAATGCACAACATGATGACACGGTTCTTGAGTTATCAGAGGAAAAGACAGCAATTATCCAGAGGAAATTCGGAATCTTAGATGTGGAGCTCAAAACTGTTATGAAAAAGGATGGTTTAGATAAAGCCTTAACAGACCTTGTCATCGAACGAATGGCGTTGCTGGCAACTCAACGTTAGCTCAGCTTACAGCACTTTCTCCTTCATAACGTATAAAACGTCATCTGGTTTTATTACCGATATTCCGGTTAATCCGCCAATAACCTCAATCAACAGGATTTTGTCAGGCTTGTTTAAGTCAACTTTCCTTTCAATGTTTGCTGCGGCGACTTCAATAATGTCTCGTGTAGGAGTTTCCGTAAATCGTTTCTCAACTGTAACTCGAAACGTTTCGTTTTCCCCTATTTTTGAATTAAGTTCTGTGGCTACACGCTGAATTTCGCCCAAGTCTGTGCGGACAACTTTTTCAATCGGAATTATTCGAAGCGTGTAACGAAACTCGTAAGGGCGTTCATGCAAAATTTTACGAAACTTCTCTATGACTTCAAAGGGGTTAAAGGCTGTTTTTGCGGCAACCAAACCTGTGACGCCTGTCTTGTCAACGGTAGCCGCTGAATCACCTATCTGCCCGAGCAAATACCATAACTCGGAGCAAGCGTCATCCTCGTTTCCACGCGAAGTGGTAGCTAAAAGGTTAAAATCTCTGAGCATAGTTTACACCTCTGCTCCAAACAATCATATTATTATCTTTACAGATAAATTAAACATTTCCAGAAACAAAGTCTCTTGTTAAAATTGTTCATAACTGAGTTAAAGGTCAGTGCAGGTTAGTGGCTTTTCATAGCTTGCAGCTCCTACCGTCGCCTCACATCATCCCATACTTAATATTTTATTACAAGGATTTATCCATTTTGATAGGCTAAAGCCAGTAGGCTTAAATTTAAAGTTGCATGAATCTTACTGATTCGGTTAACAAGGGGGAAACGACATTGACTGAGGTGCGAAAACCTGTAATTGTTGTTCATGGTGGTGCTGGAACTTGGCGTCCGGAACGTAGCCAAGCGGGTTTAGAAGGAGTTAAAAGAGCTGCGAAAATTGGTTTTGACGTTTTAAAGCATGGTGGAAGCGCTGTTGATAGCGTAATGGAAGCTGTAGCGGTCATGGAGGATGGAGGTGCATTCAATGCTGGTTACGGCTCAAGTTTAAACATAGAAAAGCGTGTTGAGATGGAAGCATCCATTATGGATGGAAGGACATTGCAGGCTGGAGCTGTTGGACTTTTAAAGGACGTTAAGAACCCTGTCCGTTTGGCAAGAATAGTCATGGAAAAAACAGATCACGTTTTTATTGTAGGCAAAGGCGCAGAGAAACTCGCTAAAATTTTTAATCTTGAAAGAAGGGAAATGATGACTGAACTTAGGCTAAAATACTATGAACAACAAAGAAAAGCGTTACGCGAAGGAAAGTTTGAATTACGAAAGCTGGCTAGCCTAATCAAAAATCATCCAGAATTGTTTCAGCTTGAAACAGTAGGCGCAGTTGCCTTAGACAAGGATGGAAACGTTGCGGCTGCAACCTCAACTGGAGGTTTTCCATTAAAACTTCCTGGAAGGATTGGAGATTCACCATTAATTGGATGCGGTACATATGCAGATAATCAGGCGGGGGCATGTTCAGCCACTGGTGTTGGCGAAATAGCGATAAGACTAGTTTTAGCCAAAACTGTTTGCAGCTATATGGAGAATGAAAAGACAGCGCAAGACGCTGTTGAGCTTGCAATAAAGCTTGTTGATCAAAGATTATCAGCCACATACAATTCTATGGGGTTGATTGCTGTTGATACGCACGGTGGAATTGGTGCAGCACATAATTCACCAAACATGTGTTGGGCATATGTTACGTCGGAAAAACAAGAGCCCGTAGCTTCTTTGACAGCGAAAACTGTGAAGTAAAGCTTTAGGAAAAACACAGCAAATGTACGGCAAAACTTTTATTCTCGACAAGTGACGAATAAAAAGCTTAAGGCATTACATGTTGCTTCACCCGCAAGAAAAGCAAATGGGGTAAAAAACATGGTTGAGGAAGAGGAATGGGAAGAGGAAGAAGAGGAGTGGTAAAATTTAATATTGCCGCATGCACTTTCGCTTTTTCCTAAAAGTTTTTAGCAACCTTCTACCTAGATTTTAAGTTCATGTTTATAAAGTTGTGATCATTCCATTGCTGGATTAACATGACAAGGGTAGCGGTGTTAGACGCTGACAAGTGCAAATCGAAACGTTGCAATAGGTTATGCTATCGTTTCTGCCCAATGGTGCGAAGCCACAAAGAAGCAATACACTTTGAAGATGACAGACCAGTGATTGTAGAATTGCTCTGTTCTGGATGTGGAATATGTATAAAGAAATGTCCGTTTAACGCTATTTCAATAGTTAATCTTCCGGATGAACTGGAAAAAGAGTGCAGCTACCGTTTTGGACAAAACACTTTCAAGCTTTACAGGCTTCCAACGCCCTCGCCCGGCATCGTTTTAGGTTTACTGGGACAGAACGGGATAGGTAAAACCACAACCCTCAAAATACTCTCCGGAGAGACCAAGCTAAACCTTGGAAACTACGAAAATCCACCAGATTGGAACGAGATAATCCGGCATTTTAGAGGGTCAACACTTCAAGATTACTTCCAAAAGATAAGCAATGGTAAACTCAAGATTTCGTATAAACCCCAATATGTTGACAAGATTTCGAAGGTTGTTTCCGGAAAGGTCGGAGAACTCTTAGAAAAGGTTGATGAACGCGGAAAACTCAATAAAATTGCAGAGCAACTTGAACTCAAACAGCTGTGGAATAGGCCCCTTGAGGTTTTAAGCGGAGGTGAACTGCAACGGGTGGCGGTAGCAGCCTCCATATGCCGCGAAGCCGACACATACCTTTTCGACGAACCATCAAGCTATCTGGACGTGAAACAGAGGCTTGAAGTCGCCAGAGCCATAAGAAGCCTAAAAAAAGACGAAAAAACAGTGATTGTGGCGGAGCATGACTTAGCGATAATAGATTACTTGTCAGACCAAATCTGCATTTTTTACGGAGAACCGGGAGTTTATGGTATTGTCTCTCATGTTCACGGAGTAAGAACAGGCATAAACATCTATCTACAAGGTTACATTCCAGACGAAAACATCCGATTTAGGAAAGAAGCAATAATGTTTCACGAGAAGCCGCCAACAGTAAGTTTTGTCGTCGGCGAAACATTGCTGAAGTGGGAGCAAATAGAAAAAACATTTGAAGGGTTCAAACTTGTTGCCCGTCCGGGGAAAATAAAAAAGGGAGAAATCATCGGCATTTTGGGACCTAACGGTATAGGCAAAACAACTTTCGTAAAAATTTTGGCTGGAATTGAAGACGCTGACGATGGGAGAAAGTTTGGTGAGTTGGAGGTAAGTTATAAACCACAGTACATTTCAGCGGAGTATGAGGGAACAGTCCAAGAACTTTTGATGAGTGTTGCTAAGGAAAATTTCACTTCAAGCTGGTACAAGACGGAAATCCTTCAACCCTTAAGGATACATATGCTTTTGGATAGAAATGTGGCTGAACTTAGCAGTGGAGAACTGCAAAAAGTCGCGATTGCAGCATGCCTATCCCGAAAGGCTGAACTTTACCTGCTTGACGAACCCAGCGCCTACTTAGATGTTGAAGAAAGATTGAACATGGCCCACGCTATTCGAAGGATTGTTGAAACGCATAACGTAACAGCCTTTGTTGTTGAACACGACGTTGTTGCCCAAGACTTCATAGCGGACCGACTAATGGTTTTCACAGGTGAACCCGGAGTCAAGGGCATGGCAAACCCGCCGACCAGCCTAAGAGATGGAATGAACATGTTTCTGAAAGAAATGCAAGTTACTTTTAGAAGAGACCCAGTTACGAAGAGACCGAGGGTTAACAAAGATGGTTCAAAACTTGACAAGTTTCAAAAAGAAATTGGAGAATACTACTATGTGCGTCAGTTGCAAAAATGAAACGGTAAGGAACGACCATGGATAAGATTGGAGAAAACGAGAAAAAGCTGTTGAATGCTGCTTTAAAAGCCATGGATAACGCTTATGTGCTTTGGGGCTTTAAGGTTGGTGCTGCTGTACTTGCAGAACATGGAAAGATTTATGCTGGTTGCAATGTTGAAAGTTGGGTTTCTGGAATTGGCATTTGTGCCGAGAGATGTGCAATCAATCACGCTGTTTCGCACGGCAGCCGGAAAATTAAGGAAATAGCGGTTGTTACGGATACTAGTAGCCAAAGTGAGCCTAGACCATGTGGAGTATGTCTACAATACATTTACGATTTTGCAGAGAACCCCAAAATTAAGATTGTTATGGCAAAAACAGAAAACGGCAAAATCTTGTTTGAAACTGTTAAAGTAAAAACTAGTGGGGAGTTACTGCCGTATCCTTTCAAAAAATAGAATATTTTCCACTGAAAAACGTAGTTAAATTAAAGAGTGAGCAGAGCGTATCGTAAAAGTGATTGATGTTAGAGAGGAGGCTTAAGTGGTTCAGACAACATTTGAAGAGATAAGCGCAGCCGATTTTTTCTACCGTAATCGTGATATAGCTGGCTTCACAAATCCTTCTAGAGCTATTTTTGCAGCCGTAAGAGAGCTTGTGGAAAATTCATTGGATGCCGCTGAAAGCCTCAAAATGCCGCCGAACATTTATGTTAGACTTTCATTCGAAGGTGAAGCAGGTAAAGAATCCCAGATTTATAGGTTAAGAGTTGAAGACAACGGCATAGGGGTTCCGCCAAGACATATACCTTCAGCTTTTGGACAAGTGCTTTTCGGCTCAAAATACAAGTTAAAACAGCAGAGGGGAACTTTCGGTTTAGGCGGGAAAATGGCAATTTTATATGGACAAATCACAACGCACCAGCCCGCGTGTATAATTTCAAGCACAGGTTCATCAAAAGTCTATATGTATAAGCTCATGATTGATATTCAAAGAAACCGTCCGCTCATACTGGATAGAAAGGTTCGTATAAACAAGGAGCAGTGGCGGGGAACAATAGTTGAGTTCTGCCTTGAAGGCGACTATTTTAGGGCTATGCCGAAAATCTTGGAATATTTTAAACAAACAGCTATGGTGAACCCATATGCAAATTTGACTTTTGTTGACCCTAAAGGCAGACTCTATAAATTCACTAGTGTTACGAAGGAGATGCCAGACCCGCCTAAAGAAACCTTACCGCATCCGTATGGTGTGGATGTGGAGCTTCTTCAGCGCCTTATACAGGTAACACCCTACAAGAACATGCTTGAGTTTTTAAGGTATCATTTCCACAGGGTTGGGGAAATCACCGCACGAAAGTTTTTGGAATTCAGCAGCATAAGCCTGTCCAAAAATCCGAAGAGACTCTCCCACGGGGAAATCGTCAGGCTCATGCGTATGCTTAAGAGGTTCAGAGAGTTCCTACCGCCAGATGCGGGCTGCTTGTCGCCTGTAGGTGAAGAACTGCTGAGGGTTGGCATACTGAAGGAGCTGAAACCAGAGTTTGTGGCTGTTCACCAACGTAAACCATCAACCTATGCAGGTCATCCCTTCATCATCGAAGTTGGAATTGCGTATGGAGGGGAAATCCCCAAGAAAGGAAGCTTCTTAATTTATCGTTTTGCTAACAGAATTCCGTTGTTATACGATGAGGCGAGCGATGTTTCAGTGAAAGTGATAAATTCTATGAATTGGAGAAGGTATAAGGTTACGCCGGACATGCCAATTGCGGTTTCAGTGCATATTTGCAGCACAAAAGTTCCATACAAAACCGTTGGAAAAGAATTCATCGCGGACAGACCAGAAGTTAAAAGAGAAGTAGCCAATGGACTGCGGGAGGTTGCCCGTCGGCTCCAGCGTTTCTTGACGAGAAGGGAGCATGTGGACAGAGAACGGAAAAGACTTGGAATTTTCAGCAAATATTTGCCGAAAATAGCCCGGTTTTCAGCTCAGCTTGCTGGTAAGGAAAAACAGCCAGATATAAAAAAACTCTTAAGGAGTGTGAAAAAATTTGCCGCGTAGGAGATATAAAAGTAGTATAATAGAGAGAAGGAAAGAAGTTTTAACAGGTTTGGAAAATCTTGGAGTTAGAATTTATGAACAACTTGATAGGGGATATTTTCCATCAATAGAGATGCCTAGCCGCTCAACAGAAAACATCTATTATGACCCCCAAGTAAGGCAGTTCATTTTAGGCGACAAGAGAGTTCGGAGAAGCGCCCGCAACATTCGACATATAAGACCTTTCACGCAGCTTGTTTGGACCGCGTTCTTTTCTCACGAGCTCGCTTCCCAACGCAAAACATCCACTCTGAGAGACGTTTACTATTCTGCACAAGCATATGAGATGAGCTTCAAAGACCAGCAGGAATCAAACAACATAATAACAGATTTGGAAACGGTTTTGGGATCCTCACGAGAAGACTTCAACATCTTTCCAGAAGAACGTAGCGCAGTCTTCGGCGACCTAACAATAGAGTATACAGTGCCAGGCTATGAAGGAAGAACATTGAATTTAACTTCCCATCCAGACGGTGTCATGATTGGCCCAGCTTTAACCTCATCAGAGTTTGTGAAAACAACAGCGGACAAAGTCATAGCCATAGAGAAAGGCGGTTTGTTCACACGGTTCATAGAGGAAAATGTGCACAAAAAATTTAGTGCAATACTTGTTTTGACAGCTGGACAAGCCCCGCGAGCGACACGCCATTTTGTTAGGAGGCTTAATAGGGAGCTAAACCTTCCAGTTTATATTTTTACGGACGGTGACCCGTGGGGAATGCATATAGCCATGGTGATGATTTCGGGTTCTGCAAACGCTGCACACTTAAGAGAGTTAGCTACGCCGGATGCTAAATGGAGTGGAGTGTGGGCAACAGACATTGTTAATTATAAGTTGCCGACAGATCCACTGGACGAAGTAGACGTAAAAAGGCTTTATGAGCTGCAGAGGGACCCGCGCTACAAGGATCCGTTGTGGCAGAGGGAGATTAAAATGTTCTTGAAGATAAGGAGGAAGGCGGAGCAGGAAGCCTTCAGCAGATATGGTTTAACTTACATTGTGGACAAGTATTTACCAGCAAAGCTTGAAGAAACAAAATAAACCATGGGAAATTTAAAATAACCGTTCATGTTCTATGTAGAAAGCACATTGAAAGGGAAGGATTATGATATGAGTGAAGAAGGCGGTTTCGGATTAACCATAGCCGAAAAATTCTTCGGTTTAATACTCCTCATTATTGGCGCCCTAGCCACATATTACACTTTTACAAGCGCTCAAGCATTAGACGTTTACACGGGATTTTTCGGATTTTTAAGCGCCATATTAATTGCGTTAGGGCTAATTTTGATAATTGCAAAGACAGAGTAGCAGTTATTGCTATTCGTTTTGACAAATGTTTATTATTTTGAAACGTATCATTGATAAAAAGCGTAAGTGAATCTGTTTCCTTATGCTGTTTGGCATATTAGGATGTGTGGTGCGTGCCTATTCGCCAACCAATTGTATGCGTTCTTGGTCATGTTGATACTGGTAAGACTTTGCTTTTGGATAAGATACGTAAGACAAGTGTTCAGGCTCGTGAAGCTGGAGGGATTACGCAACATATTGGTGCAAGCTTTTTTCCTATTGACACACTTAAGCAGTTGTGTGGTTCTTTGCTTTCTATGGTTAAGGGTGAAATTGAGATTCCAGGCTTGCTTGTTGTTGACACACCCGGGCATGAAGCTTTCACGAACTTGCGTAAGAGAGGCGGCAGCGTAGCCGACATAGCCATTCTTGTTATTGATGTTTTGCGGGGTTTTGAAGACCAAACCTACGAGTGCATAGAGATTTTGAAAGCTCGCAAAACACCTTTTCTTGTGGCTGCAAACAAGATAGACCGCATACCAGGCTGGAATTCTTATCCGGACACACCGTTTTTGAAGACTTATCAGTTGCAGGACCCATATGTTAAACAGGATTTGGACGCAAGAATCTATGATATTATAGGCGTGTTTTCCCGTTTGGGGTTTAGAACGGATCGCTTCGACCGCATAAAGGACTTTACAAAGACTGTAGCGGTTGTGCCTACAAGTGCGAAGAGTGGTGAAGGCTTAACTGAACTTCTCATGGTTCTCGTGGGCTTAACACAACAATTTTTGAAGAAGCGCTTGCAGACGACTGAGGGACCAGCAAAAGGCACAGTTTTAGAAGTTAAAGAAGAGCCGGGGTTGGGTTTAACGATTAATACTATAATTTATGATGGAGTTTTGCAGAAAGATGATTTGATTGTTATCGGCGGCAAGGAAAAGCCCGTTACAACGCGGATACGGGCAATTTTGGTTCCAAAACCCCTAGATGAAATTAGAGACCCAAGGGACAAGTTTTCTTCTGTGCATTCAGTTTCTGCAGCGGCTGGAATCAAGATTGTTGCACCTGATTTGGAGGGTGCTTTGGCTGGAGCACCTTTATATGGTGTTCCTCAGGGGGAAGAGCCGGAAAAGTATTTGCGGCTTGTTTCTGAGGAAATTGAAAGGATTAGGATATTGACGGATGTTGATGGGGTTGTTTTGAAGGCTGACACGTTAGGCTCATTAGAGGCTATTGCTGAAAGCCTAAAACGAAACGATGTGCTGATTCGGTTGGCGGATGTTGGGGATGTTTCAAAAAGGGATGTTACAGAGGCTGTGGTTGTGAAGGAACATAAGCCTCTCTATGGCGTGGTTTTAGCCTTTAATGTTAAGGTTTTGCCAGACGCTGAAGAGGAAGCCGCCAACAGGAATGTTCAGATTTTCCGTGAAAACATAATCTACCGCCTAGTAGACGAGTATTTATTGTGGCTTAAAACTCAGCGGGAGGCAGAACTTGAGCAAGAGTTTGAGAAACTTGTTATGCCCGGGAAAATTCGCATTATGGAAGGATATGTTTTCCGAAGGGCAAAGCCAGCGATAGTGGGCGTAGAAATCTTAGCTGGAAGGATAAAGCCGAAATGCACGCTTGTTAGAAGCGAAGATGGCAAAGAAGTAGGCGAAATACAGCAAATTCAAGAGAAAGGAAAAGCGTTGCCGGAGGCTGGACAGGGGATGCAGGTGGCAATATCTATAGACAAGCCGATGGTTGGGAGACACATATTTGAAAAGGATGTGTTATATGTGAAGGTGCCGGAACGTCATGCGAAGGTGTTGCTGACAACGTTTATGGATAGATTGACAGTGAAAGAGCAAGAGGCATTAAACGACTACGTAAACCTAATGAGAAAGAAGATGCCATTCTGGGCGGCATGAAAATTTAGGTGAGAACTCAATTCTTGTGTATTATTTTTTCTTGCGTCTCATTTTCCTCTTTATCTTTGCGAGTTTTTGTTTCTTTTCTTGCATCCTGCGGAAATCTGCATGTACCGGTCTGGGAATGTCTGTTCGTGGAAAGTAGATGTCCGTCTTTCCCTCCGGGGGCACAATTGGGTATCTTGCCTCTTTCTTTTGATACAATCTAACATAAAGGAAATAGATAGTGAAAGCTATAATCCCCGAGGCAATAACACACGTCCAAACAGATTGTACAAGAAAACCTATGAAAAGCCATAGCCCTTCAACAACAAAAATAATAGATATTCCAACTAGCGCACCCAGCTTTCTCCCTGTACCCAACAGATTTCCCAGATAATTTTACATGAAGTACCTATTACATCTTGCGTTGCGTTAGTGCGTGGCACCACTGTAAACGGAGAGTAATAAGTGTGCACTTTAAGTGCATGTGTGTTACAAGGGAAACGGTATGAATATGTTTTATTACAATGTTAATATCAAATAAGTTGTGGTGATGAGTGAAATGACTGAGAAGGGAATATTGCAGTTTGAAACTGGGTCTCTTTCAAAAGAGGAAGTTGAGGCTGTCTTAGATTCGCTTCCGGTTGACATATCATTTGTTGATAAAGAAGACCGTGTAAAATACTTTAACAAGGCTGGGAAAAGAATTTTCGTTCGGACAAAGGCTGTTATTGGAAGAAAAGTGCAAATGTGTCATCCACAGAAAAGCGTTCATATTGTGAATAAGATTCTGGAAGCTTTCAAAACGGGCAAAAAGGATGTAGCTGAATTTTGGATTCAGATGAATGAGCGTCTAATCTACATCAGATATTTTGCAGTAAGAGACAAAAGTGAAAAGTTTTTAGGAACTTTGGAAGTGACGCAAGACATAACTGACATCAAGAAAATTGAAGGGGAAAAAAGACTTCTAGACTGGAAAACCTAGTCTCCATTTTCCTAAAAGCAAACAATAACATATAGCGAGGTTTAGTCGTCTATCTGCTTAGATGATCAACTCAAGATTTTGAATGCCCTAGAAGCTTTTGCGTTATTTATTCATGCAAGTAGATGGATGTTTCCTATTCTTGTGTTTTTTAGGTGTTTTTCCGCTGCTTTCTGGCATTCCATTGCTTGTTTTCTGCTTGTTGTTGGTAAATCGTTCATGACATAGCATGGATAAAAGGCTAATAGCGTGTATGGAATATTCTGGTCTATTTCGCTTATGAATTTGGCAATGTTCTCAACTTCTTCAGCATCTACGTAGCCCGGAACAAGTAGCGTGCTGGCGGAAAGTACTGGCAGTTTCGGTCGTTTTTTGTAGAATTTTTTTCCTATCATTTTGAAGTTGGCCAATGTTGGCTGGTTTGAAACTCCGCATAATGCCATGTTTAATTCTTCACTCCAGATTTTTAGGTCGAATTTTATGTTGCCGCCGCTTTCCAAAGCGTATTGTGCTGCTTTTTCAGCCAATTTTGGATTCATATAGCCGTTGGTTTCCCAGCAAATCCGAAGGATGCACTTTTCAGCTTTGGCTTTTTCTAATGCTATGCAGCTTACCTCAAGTGAATGTGGCAATTGAGGTGAAGGGTCGCCGCCGAAATAGCATATGCAAGAGACAGGTTTATCCACTTTAGATGCTAAAGCCTCGGCACTCATAACAGGCTTATGTTTAACAGCTAAGTTGCGGTAATGCCAATTCTGACAGTAAAGGCAATCATAGCTGCAGGCTCCGTAAAAAACAGCTAAATTAGAATAGCCATATTCAGCTTCTGGCTTGTAAGCATATTTTGGATAGCCCTTTCCAGTGCAGCCCGGACAAAACCAACAGTTAACGCAGTTGGTTGGCAAACCATCATAATACCATTCAAGAACACCCTTATCAGCAGTGCCACCGAAACGAACCAAACGCCCATCAACGTTCCAAACAAGCCCACAAAAACCACTGTTACCAGCACCAATCCTACAATTATTGGCACAAACCCCACAAGACAAGCCACCAGCATCCCTCGGCGGTTCAGAAGGCAAACCGAAAACGGCACGGCTCTTCGCATGCACACGCCTCGTAACCTCGAGGGCTTGCTCAGGCTTCTCCCTTATACACCTTAAACAAACGCCTAAACTGTCCGAAATAGTCGCGGCTTTTTCGCCGCAAATTAAACATTTTCCCATAAATGTGAACTCCGCAAAAACCTAACAAGACCTTAGAATATAACTCTTCTAAACGCTAAGTTTTCTGACATACATGAGGCAGGTGGCTAGCCGCCACCAACTGGTGGTAGTATGGCTAAAACGTCACTGTCCATAAGTTTTGTTTTTAACCCGTCAAGGGTAGCTATGCTTCTACCGTTCACTAGCAGTGTCAAATAGCTTTGAATCTCGCCGGTTTTTCTATCAAAAACATACTCGACGAAATCCTTCCCGTAAAGCTCAGCTAACTGCTTCAACACGTTTTCAACTGTGACTTCTTCTCTGTCTGGAAACTCGATGGATTCTGCTTTTTTCCCAACCAATTCACGCAACGCCGCAAAGAAACGCACAGATACCTTCAACAGTCAAACGCTCCCAACAAGTTTAGCCGCCAGTATCAGCATATCCAACTAAAACTTCACAATCAGATTTTAAGGTTTCATCCTTTATGCTCAGAAGTGCCCTGCCCCCAGATATGAAAACGAAGGTGTCCAGCAGCTTTTCATCCAACTTTCCATAACGCCTCAGCCTTTCCTTAAGTATGCTCAAAATATTTCCATATTTGGCATCGTCAGAAACATGAATAGTTTCCACTTTCCCAGATGAGCCGAAGCACTTGGCTATTTCGTGGCTTAGGTACCGTACCTTAACTTCCATGGCTTATGACCACAGCTCGCCTTCAAACTTTCCTATAAGTTAAGCTTAGTTTTAATTTTATAAAAGCTATTATGCAATAAATCCTAAACTAAGCCTATAGGAGGCTTCTAGATGAGTTTGTCACCGTCAGAGCTTGAGCGATATGAGAGGCAGATGCTGATTTCTGGTTGGGGAGTAGAGGGACAGAAAAAGCTGAAATCTGCAAAAGTCGCTGTAGTGGGCATCGGCGGATTGGGATGTTCAGCAGCAATTTATCTCGCAGCCGTCGGCATAGGAAAGATAATTCTTGTAGACAAGGGAAAATTTAAGCTAAACAATCTAAACCGACAGATTCTCTGCTGGCAAAGAGATGTTGGAAAGTTTAAGGCAGAAGTAGCCAAAGAAAAGCTTGAGGCGTTAAATCCCGAAATAGAAGTAGAGGCGGTTGTTGCAGAAATCACCAAAGACAACACCCATGATGTGATAGGAGATGTCGATGTGGTTGTGGATGGACAAGACAATTGGAAAACAAGATTCATAATAAACGAGTACTGCGTAATGCGTAACATACCATTCATTCATGCCGGCGTCTCGGCACTGCACGGACAAATGACCACGATAGTGCCGGGTAAAGGACCTTGCTTGCGTTGCATATTTCCGAAAGACCCGCCAGAAGTTGAAAAGATTCTAGTGTTAGGCGCCACCCCAGCTTTATTTGCCTCATTACAGGTGATGGAGACCGTTAAACTTGTTACCGGGATAGGTAAGCCGCTTGTTGGACGAATGCTGTTTGCAAACGGAGAGGAAATGGTGTTCGAAACTGTAGAAGTTAAGAGAAATGTTGAATGTCCTGTTTGCGGCAATCTGTAGGGAAGACACATAAAACCCTAGCAAACATCTATTCGCAGAGCATTAGAAAACCGCACTCATGAGAGGTAAGGTTTATATTTTAGCGCATTTTTGCTTATTCAGAATTAACATTTTAGGTTAGAATGGAGGGTTTGTATGGCTTACTTAACACAAACACCGTCGGGACAACCAGTCCTAATCCTTAGAGAAGGCACAACAAGAAGCCGCGGAAGAGAAGCTCAAAGAAACAACATAATGGCTGCCCGCATAATAGGCGAAGTGCTAAAGACAACGCTTGGACCACGTGGCATGGACAAAATGCTCATAGACAGCCTAGGAGACATAACAATAACAAAC
>Ga0224501_10000552_pt1 | contig 29965 bp, 22 predicted proteins | sample SF_Oct11_sed_USG_4_FD_169105 | JGI IMG/M metagenome (GOLD analysis project Ga0224501, IMG submission 169105) | Sediment microbial communities from San Francisco Bay, California, United States - SF_Oct11_sed_USGS_8_1 | ecosystem: Environmental > Aquatic > Marine > Sediment | place: USA... | reverse complement strand
CTGGCCCCAAGGTAATTGGCCCCGGTGTTGTAGCAGGTGGTCAGGTGTAGGCGCACCGCGCAAGATCTTACGCTTTGGGAAAGCTACAGTTTTCTTAAGGTTGAAACATTATGTAGTCAAGAAGAGACTTGACCCCTTTTTCTTTTGTCCTTAAATTTGAGGAAATAAATTTAGGCAAAAGAAACTTCATGATTAGATAACTTTTGGAGATTTTATTTATGAAGGAGGAAAAAGCGACCAGTTGGAAATTAAATGAGTATCCTAAAATAGAAAAAGAAGATATAGATTTTCCCGAAGAGATAAATTTGGTCTACGCGGTTTGTGGGCAATCCTGCTCACTACAAGAAATTATAGTGCAGGGAAGTACAGAAATTTGTCAATATTGTAACAAGAGAATGAAATTAATAGGTAAAGCAAGTTATACGCTTGATAAAATTTGGGAAGATAATAAGTAATCTGACATTAAATTTTAATTAATTTTTCAGGTATTTAAAAATAGCTATGATTTCTAAAAAGAGAAGCTTTAAAAAATGGGATAATGAGGAATATCCCAAAGTTTCTAAAAAACAAATTAAATTTCCAAAGGATGTTTATATTGCCTATGCTGTTTGCGGACAAAAATGTGGAAACAAAGAATTTATTGTTGACGGCCAAACTCAAGTTTGTGAGTATTGTGGAAAATTGATGTTTAGAACGGAAGTAAAAAAATATGTTTTTGATAAATTAATATAATTATAAGTGATGGTATTGATCTGACAGTGGCCCCAGTTGGGGGTTGTTGCTAAGCCGCTAAACTAGCCGCTCCTTTATTTGGCCACCCAACTAACCTCTCCTCCTGTTAAGTATTTCACATAAAAGGGTCACCCTTTAGGAGGCTCCTGCATTCCGAAAAGACGGAGCATGGAGAACGGAGCAAGGAAGCCCCTGACCTACCGTGCCCTCTCCTGTGAATCATCCCTTCCCATCCTGTTAATCCTGTCTAAAATCTTTTCAATATAACGCTCAAAGGGCTCCTCATCCGCTATTCTTAAAACCAGCCCCGGTGCTTTTGCCGTTCAACAAAAAAAACCGCCGGAGACAACTTCGATCAAAGTTGCCTGCGGCGGTTAATTGGTCGGGGTGAGAGGATTCGAACCTCCGACCCTCTGCTCCCAAAGCAGATGCGCTAGCCAGGCTGCGCTACACCCCGGATTATTTGTTTAGTGGTGGCCGCCCTGAGAACCGTGGCCTTTCCCTGCGCCATGAGCGTGCAGGGTGGAAATCTTTTTTCTCTGCTCGTCGGTCAGGATGCTGAGCAGGGCGATTTTGCCTTCGATCATACTGTCAATTTTTTGCGACTTGATCTGTTTCAGGCGGTCGCCGACGGCCCGGATGGCGCCTTCGTCCACATTACCGGAATGCACCAGTTTGTCTAATTCCAAGTGGGCGATCTCGTGTTGCGCCATTAACTCAACGCGTTGCTTTTGAAAAGCGAATTGCCGGTCTTTAATCTGCTGGACCTGCTCCGCGCTCAATTCCAGTTTGTGGGCGAATTGAAGCACATGGCGAAACGGGTCTTTGCCATGTCCATCGTGGCCGCCGGGGTGTCCACCGCTGTATCCGTGGCGGGAATACCCATGCTTGCCGGCACTGCCTTCTTTTTTCTTGTCACATTTTTTCTTGCCGTGCTCGGAACCGGAGCCTTCGGGCTTGCCATGCGGTCCGCCACCAATCGTGCCTTCTCCTTTGTCATAGCCATGCTTCGATCCGTGGCTGTAGCCTTCGCCATGAGGACTTTCACCGTGAGGACCTCCCATCATGCCATGCGGTCCGCCGCCGTAACTGTGGCTGCCTTCGGGCTGTGGTGCGTCTTCCGCCAGGGTTTGTACGGGAATCATCAGCAGTATTAAAGGCAAAAGGAATACCAGAAACAAATCCCTGATCGATCGGTTCATGTGGGTACGCATGGTGGTCTCCTTGAAAATATGGCGCGCCCGGCAGGATTCGAACCTGCGACCTACGGATTCGAAGTCCGGAACTCTATCCAGCTGAGCTACAGGCGCGTATGAGAAATTTGGGGTGAGCGACGGGATTTGAACCCGCGACCACTGGAGCCACAATCCAGTGCTCTACCAACTGAGCTACGCCCACCATGTATTCGATTAGAGTGTCTGTTGTTTGAAACAGTTAGGCAGTTTAAACCATCCGTCCCACGTTTGTAAAAAGAAATTTGAGAATTGTGCAGATTACTTCGTCATTAAGGTAACCGGTTGATTTCCATTGGGTTATCCGCGCGAAAGGGGAGTTTCCCGAGGATTCAGGGCCGGGGCCGGGTATATTTATTTGATGACCCTCAAATGACTGCGGTCCCGCTTGGGTTTTTCTGATTTTCCGGACCCGGCGACGGTCTTCATGGCGGGTTTGGCCGCCGGTTTGCCGGGGGGAGGCGCGTCTGTGATGGCTCCCTTTTTGTCCCCCCAGTCAATATCGTCGGGGATACTGGTTTCCCAGACCTGGCCCTTTTGCGTGTCCGGTTCGTAGATCGCCCAAACCGCGGTGAAGGGGATGACGCATTTGTAGGGCCGCCCACCGAACGACAGAGAACCGTACACTCCGTCCTCCAGCACCTCGAAGGGCCGCCGGAAATTCAGGCTGAGTACCAGGTTCAGCATCGGGTTGGTCTTGTGCGCTTTCGGAACTTCGACATCGGGCTGACGGGCGTCGATACACACCATCGCGTCGCCCTGCGCCAGCATGGTGTTCAGAAAATCCTGCTTGTCCTTGTTGTCCTGAGTCATGCCGCTAAATTAACACAAATTGATAGCCACTGAAAGTCATTCAATGGTACCATGCGTCAAAAGTTCCCTGTAAATTGACGATTTGGAAAGGAAAAGGCTTGTGATGAGGGTTTTCAAGTGGCTGTGTGTGGGATTTCTGGTATGGATGAGCGGCGTTGGTAGCGGGTTTGCCGCCGATGCGAAATTGATGGAAGCGCTTCCCAATATATACTGTCTGGTCGATCAGTCCGGCAGTGGGGCAAACTCCACCTTCATTACGACGAAGGAAGGGGTCATCGTCATCGATACCCGCGGCAGTGAAGAGGAAGCGGGGCAGATACTGAAAGCCATCGAAGAAAAGACCGGCCAGCCCGTAGTGTACGTCGTCAACAGCCACTTCCATAAAGAGAACACCTCCGGCAACGCCGTGTTCAAGACCGCCCGCACACTCATCACGCATAAGCGGGCGATGGCGATGATCGTCCTGGAAGCGGAACGTGAAAACAGGAAAATCACCCCGCCCAATCTCGCCTTCGAAAAACAGCTGGAACTGAAACTGGGCAGATACCACCTCAAGCTGGTCCACCCCGGCCCGGCGCACACCGATGGCGACCTGTACATCTATATTCCCAAATGGCGGATCATCATCACCGGCGGCATGGTATTCAACCGCATCATTCCGTTTCTGGGCGACGGCAACGTTGAATCGTGGATTCACGCCCTGCGGGAAATGGAAGAGCTCGACGCCGAAGTGATCGTGCCCGGTCACGGACCCGTCGGCGGCAAGCCGCTGGTCACCCAGATGAAACATTACCTCATGGAACTGAAGCGGTTCGTTGACGACGCCCTGGAAGACCGCAAAAACCTGCCCGATACCATTGAAATCGTGACAGAAAAGCTCAAAAAGAAATACTCCGGCTGGGATCATTTCGAACGCGTCGAGGAAAACATCGTCCGCGCCTACGTCGAATTCAGCGCCAAGCGCGGTACCTGAAAAAAATCCCTCACCCCTTGCGGGATGAGGGATTTGATGGTTTCCGTTAACTTCCTACGGCTCGATCCCTTTTTCTTTCCAGTACTCGCGCAGGTTGTGCGTCTGGTCGAGGATGGTGTCGAGATAGGTATGACCGCCGGGAATCATCGGGATAACGTGCCCGTGGCTCCGGTCGTTGTACGGGTACTTGACGTCGAGCACGTATGGTCCCTTGTGCTTGAGCATGCGCTTCAGCGCCGGCACCACTTCCTCCGGCTTGCGGATGGTTTCGCCTGCAATGCCGAAGGCATCGGCGATCTCCGCAAATTCCGCGTCGCCGATGAAGGTATGGCCGCGCAGGGATTTATAGAACCGGTCCTCCCACTGCGCCACCATGCCGAGGTGCGCGTTGTTGAGCACGATGTTCTTAACCGGAATGTTTTCGATCTTCAGCGTCTGCAGTTCCTGGATGTTCATTAGGAACGATCCGTCGCCGTCGATATTGATCACCTGCCGGTCCGGGAACGCCACCTGCGCGCCCATGGCGGCGGGCAGGCCGAAGCCCATCGATCCCAATCCGGACGAACACAACCAGGTGCGCGGCGAATGGAACCGCCAGAATTGCGCCGTCCACATCTGATGCTGTCCAACCCCGACCGAAACGATGCAGTCTTTATCTGCCAGTTTCTGGGTTTCGGTGATGACGTGTTGGGGTACGATGGCTTTGTCGTCCAATTGATAAGCCAGCGGAAATTCTTTTTTCCAGTCCTGAATCTGTTTGACCCACGGTGCAATATCTTTTTTCGGCTCGACAATGTCGTTCAGCATCTTGAGCGCCTGTTTGAGATCGCCCTGTACAGGAACATCCACCGTAATATTCTTGTTGATCTCGGAGGGATCGATATCGACGTGAATGAATTTGGCGTTTTTGCAGAACTCGGCCAGCTTGCCGGTGACGCGGTCATCGAACCGGACGCCGAGGGCGATAACCAGGTCGGCGTGATTCATAGCGATATTGGCGTACACCGCGCCGTGCATTCCCAGCATGTGCAAAGAGAGCGGGTCGTCCATCGGGTACGTACCCAGACCCATAACCGTGTTGGTGATGGGGATTCCGGTCTTCTTGACCAGCTTGCGTAATTCCTCCGACGCACCTGAGGCAATGATACCCCCGCCAGCATAAATGATGGGCCGTTTGGCTTCCTTGATAAGGTGCCCGGCTTTTTTGATTTGCTGGGGGGCCGGTTTCAGATTGGGCTTGTATCCCGGAACGTCGAACGAAACTTTGAAATCTACGATTCCTTCCTGTTGCTGGATATTTTTTGGAATATCGATCAGGACCGGTCCGGGCCGTCCGGTGCTGGCAATATGGAACGCCTCATGGATGGTCTGAGGAATATCGTTGATATTCGTTACCAGATAACTGTGCTTGACCAGTGGAAACGTTGCGCCGACAACGTCCGCTTCCTGAAACGCATCGCTTCCCATCACCGTGGTCGGAACCTGTCCGGTAATGGCGATCAGCGGGATGGAATCCAGCTTGGAGTCCATGATGCCGGTGAGCAGGTTGATGGCTCCGGGGCCGGAGGTGGCCATGCAGACGCCTGGTTTCCCGGTGGCGCGGGCGTATCCTGCCGCCGCAAACGCGCCGCCCTGTTCGTGCCGGGGCAGAACCATGCGGATCTTTGTGCTCTGGGTAAGCGCCTGATGGATTTCCATTGAGGTTCCGCCGGGGTACCCGAAAAGCACCTCACACCCTTCATTTTCAAGAGCTTTGACGATAATGTCCCGGCCCTTCATGGGTTTCTGGGACTTTTTGGCCTTGTCGATATCGATGATCTTTTTTGCGGAAGACGGTTTCGGTGTCATGGTCGATAAACTTCTAATTTTTAAGGTGAAAAACCAACATATCTGAAAAGAAAAATGATGTCAAACCCAAACTCCGGTGAGCGGGCGAACCTAATATATAAACACAAGAAAGGTGGAAAATGCAAATTTCGTGGAAATTTACAGGGCGAGAGAGGGCGGGGAAGGGAGGATTCGGGGTGGCTCCATTGGAGCCACCCCCATACCTGATACCTATTTTTGAATCTTGATGGATTTCAAGATTTCATCGAACGAATCCTCGGAGACATCCGGTCCATCCTGCGGGCCGGACATACCGACGGTGAACATGACTTTACCGCGCGGCACCAGCCACATTCGGGTCATGGTCGGGAACTTCTGATCTCCGGCGGCCATGGTGTATTTGACTTTGGTGTACGCGCCGTTGATCCCGTCTACATTGGCATCCTGCACTTCATCAACATAGGTCAGGTCCGGGTAAGCGCGCTTCAGAACCTGAGTGGACATATTCAGAACGTCTTTTGGAGCCATACCTTCTATCGGCATGTGTACCATGGTAACCGCCACGCTCGGATTGAGGGTGGGATAGGGCTCCTGATACCGGGTGATGACCACCAGCGGGGAGTTGGGATTCTCCTTGATCATCTTTTCCAACTCCTTATCTTCCATCTTTACGGATTGACCGGCGGCCTGAACCATTTCCGGAGACAGGTAATTCCAGTTTCCCGGCTTGGTCAGGCTGAACCCGGCGCCACTATGATGAAATACTTCGTCGCTCTCGGAGTTTGCCGCGACCTTCGGTTGCGTTTCCGCCGCAGGTGCTGTGGCCTGAACTTCCTGCGGGGTCTCCATCGCGGAGGCGTCCGATTTAACACTTTCCCCGGTGGACGAACAGGCTGCGAACATCCAGGCGGACATAAACATGAAAAGATAAATGCGTTTCATAATCTTCCCTTTCCCAATGATTGGATAAAAAAATGTCACGTTAATAGTATTACTCTTGAAATATTCTAAAAATTTTACCGGTAAATTTTATAAACTGTTCCACCCTTCGTTAATGCATTGGATGCCTGCTGGAGGTAATTCCTCAAAATGTTTCTTTTGCGGATCAGCCCGCCATGCCTTTTTAATGCCGGTCAGCATTTTCTTGTCTTCCTTTTTAATGATGGCCACGATCTCCGGTTGAGCATTTCCCCGGTTCATGCAATTGCCGCTGGAAAAATAATAACCTTCCGGCAGAGGACGGGGTGGAAGAGCCGCGATGACTTTCCAATGCGCCTTGCCCTGGTCGTCGTGATAAAGGAAGCTTCCCATCCAAACTGCTTTTAGGGAACCGACATTGACCACCTCGATGGAGAACTTTCCTGGATTCTCCGTTTCCAGCAGATAACCCAATTCTGTTTGGGACCCCTCGGGCATGGGTGGAATTTGGATTCCCACATAGTTATGGGGGGGCGGATTCGATGACGTCCGGGAAATTTTTGTTTCCGGGGTTCCTGAGCATGCCAATAAAGCCCACATGATGCCGGCCAGGCCAAGCCAGCGAAATGTCATCATTGAGTCTACCCCTTTTCTTTTGGATTTATGGAACAGCGGTCCCAATACAATTTACTCCCTTCAATCCATTCAGGTACCCCTCCTGGAGCCCTGAGCTCCTGTGTGTGTCGACCCATTACATAAGCCAGGCCCGAAGGGCAAATGCCCGCCATGAGAAACGAGAAGGCGAACGAGCCTCGAAGGGACCGGGCAAAAAATATCAGATCGATTAGATTAGTTTACTTAGAATGTCTATGTATTTCCAATAAATAATATAACGTCAGCCATAAAAGCCTATTTTTCAATTAATTAGGAGTTTGGGGCTTGCTGGCTTGCAGGAGGATGCCTTCTCGAAGGCTGTATTCGCTGACGGTCAGGTGGGTACAGTGGAATACGTCCATGATATCCAGCACCAGGGTGGTACCGGCAATAATCAAATCTTCCCGGCCACGCTCCAGGGTAGGGATTTCCAGCCGCTGCTCAAGGGATTTTGACTTGAGGTTCTCCATGATACGTTGGATATTTTCCAGCGGGAGAGCCAGACCATGAATTTTCTGGGGATCATAAGGAAAAATATTACGGTCTATCGCCGCAAGGGTGGTCACGGTGCCGGCGGTACCGATCAAAACATCCGGTTCAGGGTCGCCCAGGCGGGAGCGGACCCGGTCGAGTTCCTCGCGAATGTGGCTTTGCAGATTTTGAAATTCCACTGCATCAACGGGATGTTGCGTAATGAACTTTTCAGTGAGTCGGACCACGCCCAGAAAGGTGCCGACGGAGGAGAGTACCTGCTTATCCTGAGTAAAAATAAATTCGGTGCTTCCACCCCCGATATCAAAAATGAGGGTTTTACCGGAAGAAGGCAATTGCCAGAACACGCCTTCTGCAGTCAGCTGGGCTTCTTCCTCCCACGAAATGACATGCACTTCGAGCCCCAGCCGGTCACGTGCCAGACGCACAAACTCATCACGGTTGGCGGCTTCACGCACGGCGCTGGTGGCCACGACACGGAGAGGAATGTCGCCGTATTCTCTGCACCGGTCGAGAAATGTTTGCAGAACATCAAGCGTCAAATCGATGCGGTGAGGGAGTAATCGTTTTTCGGAGTTGATGCCTTCACCGAGGCGGCAGATGACTCGTTCGGAGGCCACTTCCTTGAATTTGCCATCAGCATCGACTGACATTATCAGGAGCCGGACCGTGTTGGAACCAATATCGATGGAGCCAAATAGTTTCATAGAGCTAAACAGGCAACAGCTTTTCGCTGTCAATAGTCAGTAGCATGTAAAATCCGATGCAGATAAAAAGAAGACACGGGCCCCAGGCCGCCAGGATCGGCGAGAACACACCTTTATGGCCAAATGAAATCCCCATGGCGTAAAAAAACGAGAAGATGAATCCGGTGACCAGACTGACCCAGACGCAAAAAAGAAGCCCTCCTTTGCGGCTGGAACGGATAGAGAGCGGGATGCCGATCAAAGCCAGCACCACACTGACGAAGGGATAAGATAACTTTTGGTGGAGATCGATCCAGTTGCGGGTGGAGTCCAGTCCTTCCTTTTCCTGCTTCTGGATGGTTTGGTACATATAGCGGGCGCTCATTTCTTCCGGCCTTTTCTGCAGTTTTTTGAAGTCTGCGGGTTTTTCCAGTACCGGGAAAACCTGTTTTTCGAAATACTTTGTCGACTCAATCGTCCCTGATTTAAAAAAACGTATATAGCCGTTATAAAACTCCCATTGCTTTCCATTCCAAAGCGCGGATTCCGCGTCGATGCGGTACTGGATATCCGGCTGGTTCGGGGCCAGCGAATACAGGCTGACGCCTTTCATCAGAGACCGCACCGGATCGTAAGAGTTGATATTCCAAATGGAACCGTTGGCGGAGCGTATCCATAAATGATCACGGGATTTCTTGGACTGATCCTCTCCTCCCCGTACTTTGATGTTGAACAGGTAATTCATTTTTTGACTGGTGAAGGGAGTAATGAATTCGTTGGATATGACAAGCCCCAGAGCCAGAAGGGCCGAGAAGCTGATAATGGGAAACGTGAGCCCGGTGACACTGATCCCGCAGGCCTTCATGGCGGTAAACTCGTTGTTGCGGGATAGGGTGGCCAGCGTAATCACAGTGGCCACCAGTACGGCCTGCGGCGCCATATAGGACAGGATAAATGGAATTTTCAACAAATAGTACATCAGGAAGTCCGACACCTCGCCATGTTTGGTGACAAATTCGTCGAGACGCTCGAATCCATCAATAATAATAAACATGCCGATCAGGCCACCCACCGTCATCAGATAGGTTTTAATAAATTGTCCGAGGATGTAACGTTTTAGCAGGGTCATGATCTTTGTGCGCTCTTATCGGAATGTTTAAATTCAGGAACGGCATCCAATAGCAATGTATGCAGAGGTTCCAGTTCCGGGCGCCGGCTGAACGCTTGTTGCACATAATCAAATGTAGGTGCGATGTGTTTTAGATAGCGGTCCGTATTTCTGGCCTTTTTCTGGTAAGCGAAGGTTCCGATGGCTTTCAGGTTTCTTTGGATGGACATGAGGTCGAATATCCGAATGAATTCAGCGCGATCGATGGGTTGTTGCTCCTGCGCCTCTTTTTTTTGAATGAAGGCGTCCACCAGATCCCAAAGCAGGTTATCGGGAAGGACCCGATAAGAATCCCGAAGCAGGGATACCAGATCGTATTGGCTCGGTCCCATGCGGGCATCCTGAAAATCCAGAAGAACCAGGTCGCCGTTATGCACCATTAAATTCCTGCTGTGGTAATCCCGGTGCGTGAACCAGGGAGGCTGATCTTCGAGCACTTGGCAAAGAGCCGTTAACTGATGGCGGAGTTCCTTCCGGTGAACTGCTTTCAGGGGATTCTGCAGGATGCCTTCGATAAAATGTTCCAGCATAAAATCCATTTCCCACATCAGTTTTTCGACGTCGAACTTGAGATGGTAGGCCGGGCAATCGGCATTGATGGCGCGGGTGGCCTGCACCTGCATGTCTACGAGCAAGTCCACCGCTTTCAGATACCAGGTTTTTAAGGCGGCATGGTCGGCGGATTGCAGATGAGCCTCCAGCGTAGCGTCACCACAATCCTGCAAAAATAGAAGTCCGCGTTCGGCATCAAAGTACAACAACTCCGGCACCGGCAGGCGAATTTCCTGCAGAAATCTAAGGACACGGATAAAATCGGTTTCGCCCTTGATATTGGGCGTTTCCAATTGCATGAGGATCAGCGTCAGCGGTTCGCGGGGTCCTTGAGGGTATTCCAGGAATAAACGGTAATATTGGCGTGTGGAGGCGTCGCCCTGCAAGAGTGAATATTTCACCCGGTCTATGGGATGACCCAGGGCCTGTTGCGCGGCTTTTGCCAGAAAACTTTCATCGAAACGCGGTTCCGAACAGGGCTCCCCAGCCAGTGCGTTTTTGGGCATGAATTTCGGTAATTTTAAAGATTGAGAATAGAGTAACCGATGATCGAATCGGTCTAACGATTGCCTGATAACTTATAGTATACTACCCAGCCACCTCCGGGAGCAAATACCACTTGATATGCACTCGGAGCTTTGGGGAGCGTGAAAACCGGATTTTTCAGGAAAAAGTAAATCGTTTTAAGTTTTTAAACATCCAAAACCAGAATTGAATTTCTGTTATTTGTTCCTTGGAGGAGGAGTATGCCGAAACCAACCCATCATATTATTGTCTGTACCAATCAACGTCCGGCGGGACACCCGCGGGGTTCCTGTGGTGAGAATGGCGCCAACCAGGTTTTTGAAAAACTCAGCATGGGCATCGAGCAGAAGATGCTGTTTGGAAAAGTTCTGATCACCAATGCCGGGTGCATGGGGCCCTGTTCAATGGGTCCTGTTGTGGTCGTTTACCCGGAGGGCGTCTGGTACATTAAAGTGAAGCCGGAAGACGTGGAAGAGATTCTGGATTCTCATATTGTCGGCGGTCAAAAGGTAGACCGTCTGGAACTTCCGGAAGAAATGTGGGGTTAACCGGGCCACACCGGAAAGCTGAATTGCCCCTGGCGGTTTGCCACCCAGTTGAACACTGGGTGGCGCTAATCCGCCATTCGCTGTTGTAGGAGTCTCCAGAGTTCTTTTCGGCCGCGTTGGTTTTTACTGGAATAGGCCACCAGTTCCTGATCTTTGTCCTTCAAGAACGCCTGCCGAATCTGTTTGAGCTGTTTGCTCTGTTCCGCTTGAGACAATTTATCCGCTTTGGTCGCCACCAGGATGTAATCCACCTCGTACTGCTCCAGCCACTCCTGCATGTGCAGGTCCAGGTCGGTCGGTTTTCTTCGGATGTCGACGATCAACACCACCACGCGCAAATTTTCTCTATGGATTAAATATTGTTCTACCAGGGCCTGCCATTTCTTCTGGACCGCCTGGGGAACCTTTGCAAATCCGTAACCTGGCAAATCCGCACATATAAACTCGTGGTTCACATCAAAAAAATTGATCATCTGCGTTTTACCGGGTGTGGCGCTGGTTTTTACCAGCTTTTTGCGATTGAGCAGGGAGTTGATGAGCGAAGACTTCCCGACGTTGGAACGCCCGACGAAAGCGATTTCCGGCAGGGTCCCGCCTGGATACTGTTGGGCTGAAACCGCGCTGATTATGAATTCGGCTGAAATGATTTTCATGGTTTGAACCGGTTGATGACCAGGCCGGACAGTAATTTGGGATAAAAATAAGTGGCTTTTTGCGGCAGGCGGATTCCTCTTTCAGCCAATTCGCGAACCTGATTCATTCCGGTGGCGTTCATGAAAATCACCAGGTCGAATGTGCCTGCGTCGACATTGGCCATCGATTCCACTGTACGGACATTATAAGTGATGTACTGCTGATGTTCCGGTTTGCGTGTGTCGATCCCCAGGATTTCCCTCAGGACGAGAGTATGCAGTTGATAGACATCCAGCACTTTAAGGTCCTCGGCATCTTCTCCCATAAACGGAACCACACTTTCAATATCCTTGAGTTTTAAGAGAAGCGCTTGGCCTGTGCCCAGATACACGCAGAATGTGATTCCCTCTTTTCCTGCAGTTTCGAGACGCTCGACGAGCTGGTCCGCAGTTTGGCCTTCAGGCAAAGGTTCCACATTGAAATAGGGTTTTAACTGTTCGATGAAAGAATCCCGCTTGAACGGTTGGGGGCATTTCAATTGCCGGTGAATGGGGTAAATCGCCAGCGATTGCGCGTCCAGATTGGTGAGAAACATCAGGACATGGTCCGAGTCGGGAACCTCCGCGCCATGCTCCTTATGATACGCCAGCGAGGTTTCGTAGCGGTGATGACCATCGGCGATATAGACCTTCTTGTCCCTGAAGTTTTCGGACAAATACCGAAGAATGTCAGGATCGCCAACCCGCCACATCCGGTGGATGACCGAGTCTTCGTCAACTTCGTTCAAGGGCGGCTGATTCATGATTTCCTCAAGCTGGCTGTCGATCGTCCCCTGGGGGTCCGAAAACAAACCGAATACCGGGCTGAAGTTGGCCCGGCAGGCGCGGATCAATTGCGCGCGGTCCTGCTTGGCCTTGGCGAGGGTGAACTCGTGCGGGCAGATGTTGCCCGTGGCAAAATCCTCCAGCCGCACCCGCGCAAAAAAACCGATACGGTTGTTGCTCTGACCGTTGAACGTGTACTCCTGGCTATAGACATAAAACGACGGTTCAGCATCTTCTTTTAATATCCCGGCAGATTGCCAATTCATGAAATCCCTGGCCGACCGCGTGTACCGGTTGTTGGATTCATGATCGTCATCGAACTGCTTGCCCAGGATCAATCGAACAATATTGTGGGGATTGCGTGCATACAGCTCTTCCTGCATGTCCGGACGGATGACATCGTACGGGGGTGCAATCAGCTCTGCGATCGGGCCGGATAGCTCCTCGTTGAAGCGCATTCCATTAAAGGGAACGATATCTACCATAGTATGTTGCTATAAATTAAAGGGGACGTATTCGGAGGGTCACTATACTCTCTTTGGGTCCTGATGACAATTCAGGGTTACAAAGCTTCGCACTGGCATAATTCGCGGATATAACTTACCAGGGAATGGATGGTGTTTTCATTCAGAGTAGCCCCCCAACTGGGCATGCAGGGCGCCCGGCCTACGGACAGACCGCCTTGCTGTATGGCGGTGAACAGTTGTTCATCGGTCCGGGTTTCCAGATAGTCGGCTTTGGTGTGGTCGCGTGGCGGAACTGTCAGGTGTGGAGCGTTGATGCCGTTGCCGTGCCCCTCGGTGCCGTGGCACTGGGCACAATAAAATTGATAGGTGTCGCGGGTTTCCTGGGTCACCGGGTGCGCGCGCGGCGCCGGAGTCTGGACCGGTGGAACAGATACCTCAGGCGGCGGGGCTGGGGGTTCCTTCTCAGGTTCCTGGCCGCATCCATTCAGGATGGTCATCAGGAGTATTCCTGTTATTAGCCAGTAAGCGCGGTTCATTGGGCGGAATCATCCTTTTGATGGGACATGATGTACTGCGTCAGTTTTCGCAGGGTTTCCTCATCGAACGCGTAAAGCGGCATTCTTCCCCTGTCGGTAAATTGCTTTGGATTTTTCAACCACTGGTAGACCCACTCCGGACGAAGGCGTCTTCCGGCATTGATGAAGGAAGGGCCGGAAACCCCGCCTCTGGGCTGGCGGGCCAGATTGTAACTCTGGTGGCAGGCAATGCAACTGTAGTCCCGCTCAAAAAGAATTTTAACCCGGACGCGCGCGCCTTTGGATAAGTCCCCCAACTCAAGTGGTGGCCCGTCATTTAGGATTTTGAGAGAGATGAGATAATCGGTCATCTCTTTCGCCTCTTTTGTTTTCAGGGCAGGGTGGGGTGGGGAAAATTCCGGCTGTCCTCTTAGAAATCCGGGATCCCGGGTGTGTCCCGCCGGACGAATCACCTCGGGATGTTGCAGGAAATTTTCCAGCCAGTCTTTTTGAAATTTATCACCTGCATAAAACAGATCCGGCGCGGGCTTATCTGCCTCGTCGGGTGTAAACCGATGGCACATGCCGCATTGTTTGTTTTTTACCAGCTCCGGTGAGGCATCGGCTCCAGTGTATCCTCCTTCCACCGCCAGCAGGAAGATGCCCGCAATGAAAAGTTTATTCAGGATTGGCATTGTCTAAAAATCCTTTTTCGGGAAGCGGCTGGGGAGCGGGCGTGGTGATGCTGGGGGGCAGGTCAATAAAAAACTCCGGCTCGGGATTTTCAGGCATTCCGGTCGAAGGAGGCGGCGGGGTGCTCTCTGGGCCTTTCGTCTGCGTTTCTGCCGGATTATAAGGGTTCTCATTATATACCGGTTGGCTTGCCGGCTCCGGCCGTGGCGTTTCAAAAAAACGTTTCTGATCCAAATCATAATAATAGAGAGTTTCCTTTTCCGTGGGTGCGCCGAACTTCTCTTCATTGACTTTGTGTTGCAGATCGTAGGGAAACTCTTTTCGGATCAACAGGCGCGATAATCCTTCCCGCCGCAGGTCCAGATATCGGTAGGCCTGATAACGGTCGGTATTTTTCAGCAGGGAATTGATTTCCTTGGATTTCAGGAACCGCAGATTTCCTTGAGGCATGGGATTCTGCAGGCTCCATCCGTTGAGCGATACCATCTGTTTGATTTGAAATTGAGGCTGGATGTGGTTGGACCGCTTCAATTCCTTCAAAAACGGTTCTCCCTTCTGAATGTTTTTAAGCGCCGGATCGCCGAGTCCCGTGGCCAAAGTATTTTCGTGGCAACTTTCACACGGACGGGTGGTGGACCGAATGGTGTGAGGCGTATGAGGAGTCATCACCCAACCCGGTTTCCCGCCGGGGGTCAGTGGTACTTGAGCCCTCAGGGAAGACTGGCCGTTCGCGCTGGAGCGGGTGCTTATGAAATACTGGTAACGCGGTTTCATGATGGTGTAACGATTGCGTTTGTTTTTTCCCAGAATCAAACTATTCCAATCCGATTCTGAAAAAACATGGCTCCAGATACCTGCGGTCCACCTTCCCTTGATGCCGTCGGGAGTGGCAGTGGCCGAAGTCCAGTTCAGCATCCCCCGGCCAGGTTTGCTCAAAGAACCCTTGTCTTTCGAGCCCCATAAAAGTTGCTGCAGGGTGGGATCGGAGAGCGACCAGTCCCGCCACTGGGTCGGATCGAGATCGTCTTCGCGAATCACATGCATACCCCACTCGTTCGCCGACCAGCGGGCATGACAGGCGGAGCACTCCGTATCCTTCATGTGGCCGAGAATCTGGTGCGCATAGGGACGTTGCTTCATGAACTTTAAAAGAGGAATCTTGTGTTCCTTGCCGGTCACCTTGGAGTACAGGATCCATTTTCCGTCGACCAGCCGGATATGAGGCTGAGGCCTCCCCTGCAGATCGGTCATCACGGTGTCCCCAATTTTGATTTTCTTCATCAGGTTGGGATTGAGCTGATTGCTCTTGATCAATTCCTCCGACCGGGAATCACCTTCTTTCAGTTCAATACCCGTTGGTGCCTTGCTGTTGGTGCCGTGGCAGGTTTCGCAACGGACCTGGACCGCATCGTGCTGGGTCGGGTACTTGGAGGCATCGGCCTTGACTTCCTCCTGGTCGTGACAGTCGATGCAATGCATGCCTTTTTCCCGATGGATGTCGGGCAGAAGAAAATCATGAGAACGTCCATATAATACGGGCTGATCTTCGTTCACTTTGGCCTGGGAAATACTTGGACGGGCCGGTTTGCCGAATAAACCTTCGAATTCGTTGCCAACACCATTGTAATTATGACAATGCTCACACTGGATGCTGGGAATCGCCACGGTGAATTTATGCAAGAGGGGATACCCCCGGCGGTTGTTCAACGCATTGGAGGCAGCTCCTAGATTTAATCGGTTGCGCAAATATTCAGGATCGGCCTTTTGAACTTTTTGAATGGCGCGGTCGCGGGTGAGGGTGGTTCCTTCGTTGGTGTAGACCATGTGGCAGGAGGCGCACCCTGTTGCCCGGTAATCTCCGGGCCGATGGGGCGAGGGCGACTGCACATGGCATCGTAAACATTTTTTCTGCAGAAAATCGTCAACGGGTTTGTCGCCGCTACTGTAGGTCCAGGGCAAGGATTGAGAGTTTTTGCCTTTTTTCGGTTGTTTCAGGGGAGGCTCGCCCCAGGCTTCCCGGGTGATTTCAACCACTCCCCGCGCTGTGGTCATCAGTGATTTGCTCACCTTTTCGATTTGATCTGCATGGCATTTGCCGCAGGCTTCAGGTGCATGTTTCAGATCCGAGGGATTGGAGATAACGCCTTGATGAGCCTCAGATACGGTTTGCCCCTTTAAGTTTCCACCATGACATTTGATGCAGGAAAACTGGTGATTCTGACTTATTTCTTCAATGCCCCGGTGGCATTTCAGGCATCCGCCCTCCTGGTTTACCAGTTCGATGCGGCCGTAAACGTCCTCCAGAATAAAATTGGAGTTTTTGTAGTAACGGTTGATAAAACTTTTGGAGCTGTTGTAGGTGTTAAACCGCAACCCGTCAATAGTGGTCCCTGGAGTGAGTGTTTTCATCGCGTCCGCACCATTCCGTTTCAGGAAGAAGAACGGATCCCGGAAATCGGAAGCATCAATCGTCGTGCTTTCCTCCTGAGGGGGTATGTCCACCATCTCCTTTTCAAAAACATCGGGGAGGGTTTCCGGAAAGGAATTCGGGGATTCCTGAACGGATGGGATGATCGGGAAATCTTCCTGGGCCTGTAACTGGGGAATTCCCCCAGTAAGCAAACCTACAGCGATAAGGGCTAGAAAAATGGTTTTTGGAAACAGGAATCTCATAAAGGCGTCAGCGCTTCTCTAAAATTTTATCTCTCATTCTGCGATGTTTGATATTGTTCGAAAACTTGTAACTTTCTTCCATATCCTGATAAATCCTGTCGGAATACCTGGAGTGACATGGGATGCAATTGCCGACTTTCAGGATGCGTGTGATTTCTTCCTGATTGAAGGGTCGCGCTCCCTGTTGGCTGGTCCCGGCAATCTGTTGCCCCTTCGGGTTGACTTTCGTCCGGGGGCCGAATTTGGATATATTCAATACCCTGTTGGTGCGTGCCAGGGAATTCAACCGATCATATTTGCCCGTCGAATTATTTTTGATTCTTAAATCGCCTTCGCCCATCCCCAATGTTTCAGGTGACAGATGACAGCTTTGACAAGAACGCACCTTTTTGCTCACCGAATGGGGCTGGGTGCCGAAGGCAAGGTTCGATCCGGAGTAGCCATCAGCGTTGGTGAATTGCCAATGACGGTAATCCCCCGGGGAATCTCCATCGCCGTCTACAACCGGAACGGTATTCCCCTGCTGATCCAGAACCGTAAGGGTGTGCGTCGGTTGAGAAAGCATGGGAACCACTTTGCCGCGCGGGCCGATCATTAAGCCGGGCTGTTCGTGTTTCATGGTGAATTGAAACGGGTTCCAGGTATTGGATTTCGCGGTATCGTTACTGTTCCCAGATTTAAGGGTCATATGGCACCCTTCGCACCGTGGGACCCATTGCGAATGGCACGAGGTACAGGAAAGCTTTTCGCTGTGACCGGGAATGTTGTGTCCCCAACTCTGGTTTTTGGCCAGCGGGATGATGCGTGCCTTACCGGTTCGCTTGCTGTAGGTAATAAACTCTTTTCCCTCCATCTTGACATTGGTCAACTTCCGGTTGTTAACCGAAACGGCCATGGCGTCGCCCACTTTATTGGTGAAGCCCTGGTAATGACGGCTCAAACGGATAGCCGGGTCCAGCGCATTATTGATTTTGGATAGCCGGGGATAGGATTTACTGTCTCCGTGGCAGGTTTCGCAACGGATTTCCACCGCCTGGTATTGCCGGGAATAGATATTACCGTCTCCCATGATATCAGACTGCGTATGGCAGTCAATGCATTCCATCCCGCGTTCCAGATGGACGTCCATGCGGGGTTGCCCGGCTCCCGGAAAAGGAAGCTTTCCTTTGGAATTGCGCTTGGGAAAAGGGATGGAATGCTTTTCCGTAGTCATCTGTGATAAAAATGATTTATGGCATTGCATGCACATGGAGCTCGATGGCAAGACCGTCATACGGTGATAAGCCGGATGTCCCGGTTGGGTTTTGGAAATCGTTGAGTCATTACCCAGGTATTTGCCTTCCGGATGATAGCTGAAATGACAGGCGGCGCATCCCTGGGATCGATATTCACCTGGAGGGGGTGGCGAGTCGATATGGCATTGAAAACATCTCTCTCGCAGGAGGTGATCGCCGATATGGTTGGAAATTTTTTTCCGGGGGGCTCCCGATGGTTCAGGCTCGTGCTGTCGCCAGTGGTAAGGGTTGAAATAGGGAAGTTCTTCCAGGTTTTTCCTGGCTCCGGATTCCCCTGGAGTTTTGCCGTCGTTATCTTCAATTGTATAAATTCCGTAAGTTGCCGATTTTTCCGGTTGGCCGCCCCACTGGTAGCGGAGGCCGGTGATCATTCCTGCTAACGTTCCCATCATGGATTTACGGACATGGTCGACATGGTTACGGCTTTCATCCAGGTGACCGGAATGGCATTGCGATTGTCCGCAACTGAGCTGGACCACTTTTAATGAAGAAGGATTGCGTTTTCCGGTTCCCGCCTCGGAATCGTAGATCAGCGTGGCATGCGCTTCATTTTTTTCCGAGCTGGAGGCGTCGCCGCCGTGACAGGAGGTGCATCCCAGCTTTTGAGGGTGCGAACGACTGACTTCTTCTATTCCCTGATGGCATTCGAGACATTTTTCTTCCTGGCTCTGGGTTGTGATGGTGGTTTCAACGCCGGAAAGATTTTCGGCCTGAGCAGAGACGGCGCCGATGCCTGTAAAACACCACACGATGAGCCAAAATGTGAACTTGAGCTTGAAAATTGCAGGCATCAGGGAATTTTTACGTAAGTTAAGATTTTATTAAATGAAGGAACGGTGATTGGGGAATTCAATTTAATCGTAAAGAATTTCGAGCTTATTCAGATAATCCGTAAGATCATTGATGGACTGCTGGACCGAGTCCTTATCATTGTTTTTTGCAGCTTTTTCGATGGCCCGGCCGATATTGCTCAGGCCGTTGAATCCATATCCCCCCCCGGATCCTTTCATGGAATGCCCCAGGATAGCAATTGCATCGAAATCGTTCTTTTCCAGATTTTCCTGATATTTAAGAAGGTCCCTTGCCCTGTTTTCCAAGTAACCGGGAATGAGATCCTGCAAATCCGGATCCACGCGAACCCGGATTTTATCTGAGAATGATTCCTGATTTTTCATACACTTAACTGGATAAATTGTAGCACGATTGATTCTTCATTTTTAGGTGTAAACAGGATAAGCCTTGAAGCGCGGGGTTGCAATCCTGTTTTCAAAGGCCGCCGGACTTCTCAGAGTCGATCAGAACCTTTAAGGAGTGTTCGGGTACAGTAAGGGTTTTCAGAGTTTTTCCGGTAGCGGAAGGGGGTTCGGGATTCGGACTTGAGGTATCCACCAGAGTTTGCCAGGGACGCTCTCCGCAGGGTAGCGTGAATTCGCAGGGGTGGTCGCCACTGTTCCACAGGATAAGGAGAGCGGGGTGTTGCGAAGAAAAGCATCCAAGGCTTGAGCCGTCGAAGGAGTCATGTCCTGGAGGATAAATCTCATGTCCATCTGCCTGGAACCATTGCCATGCGGCCTGGTTAAATAGAAATTGCTTTCTGAGCGGAGAAAGGGATCTGGCGAAATCTAAAAATATTTTTTGATCTTCCTTCAGACTCCAGTCATACCAGCTGATCGGGTTGTCCTGGCAGTAGGCGTTGTTATTGCCCTGCTGGGTACGGCCGATTTCGTCGCCTCCGGAAATCATCGGTATCCCCGCCGATAACATAAGCGTTGCCAGTAAATTTCGTTTCTGTTGCTGACGAAGCGCTGTCAAGGCTGGATCGTCTGACGGGCCCTCTGCGCCGTAGTTGCAACTATCGTTGCCGTTATGCCCGTCATGATTGTTTTCACCATTCGCTTCATTGTGTTTATGTTCGTAGCTGACCAGGTCCTCGAGCGTGAACCCGTCGTGGCTGGTGATGTAATTGATACTGGCCAGCGGAGCCCGCGGGCCGAAGAGATCGCGGCTTCCTGAAACCCGCCGCCTCAACGCTCCGCCCTGATGGGTATCCCCACGCCAGAATTTGCGGACAGTCTGCCGGAACTGGTCGTTCCATTCCGACCATGCCCTGGGGAAATGAGACAGTTGATAGCCGTCCGCCCCCAGGTCCCAGGGTTCGGCGATCCATTTTGCTTTGGAAAGTATCGGGTCTTCCTGGATGGACCGGAAAAAACTTCCCTCCGGTTCAAAAGATTCCCGGCCGCGTCCGACGGTGACCGCCAGATCCAGGCGGAATCCATCGACATGCATGTCCTCCACCCAGTAACGCAAAGCGTCCAGAACCAGTCGCAGCACTGAAGGATGATGGAGGTTGAGTGTATTGCCGCACCCGGTGTAGTTGGCATAATGCTCGGGGTGCCCCGGTTCCGTCCGGTAATACATGGCATTGTCGATACCGCGAAATGAAACGGTGGGGCCGTGGAGGTTGCCCTCAGCGGTGTGATTGAACACCATGTCCAGGATCACTTCGAATCCGGCATGATGAAAAGTTCGCACCATTTGTTTGAATTCGGTCAGTGGATCCAATATATCCCGGCGGGCAAACCGGCTATCCGGCGCGAACAACAAGAGCGGGTTGTATCCCCAGTAATTGGTCAATCCGCTTTTATGCAGATGGTATTCGTCCGCAATCTGGTGAACGGGGAGCAGTTCGATGGTGGTGATTCCCAGCCGGCTCAGGTGTTCCAGCATCGGTTCGGAACACAGCCCGGTGTAGGTGCCTCGCAGGTGCTCCGGAATGCCGGGATGCCGTTGGGTCATCCCTTTGACATGCGTTTCATAAATAAAGGTATCTTCCCAGGGAATTACAGGAGGATTGTCCTCTTCCCAGTCAAATGAAAGGTCGACCACTTTTGCGAGGGGTGCATAGGGCGCACTGTCCTGTGTGTCCGGAGGGTGGTCGTGTTGATCGGAAATGCCCGGTGGGACGGAATGCAGGGCTTTGTGCCATTGCATGGGGCGTCCCAGCGCTTTGGCGTAGGGATCGATAAGGATTTTACTGGGATTGAAACGGTGTCCCTTGTCAGGCTGATAGGGTCCGTGAACCCGGTATCCGTAAAGACAGCCCGCGCTCAGGTTGGGAGCATGAACGCGCCAGACGGAGTCCGCCCCTTTTTCCAAGGGAATGCGTTGTGACTCTTTTTCCGAGGAAGCGGCTTCGAACAGGCAGAGGTCCACAGCGGTGGCATGTTCGGAGCGCAATGAAAAGTGAATGCCGGATTCACACAGTTTCGGGCCCATGCCCTGCCTGATTAATAGACAGGGTTATGGAAATAATACAGCGCGTCATCTCCCGGTACGATACTGTAATCCGGCAGGCTGGAGCAATGCTCCTGTTTGATTTTCCATTGGCCGCTGTCCTTGCTGAACACGTAGGTGCAGACACTGTGCTGCCGCTCATCGGTGCTGTGAAGAGAGGATACGCTGATCAATTCATCCACCAGCAGATACCCGAAGGTTTTATCTGCATTTCCGGACAATACGGTGCGCGTGTTGTTGCATTTCATTCCCTGTAATTCAGCAATCATCATTTCGTAGTCTTTTATACGATTTTCCGGCAGGATCCGCTTATCGTCAGAGATGATCACCATTTCCTTATCGTAAAAGTTCATAAGTTTTTTGGGTGATGTGCATATCTGTTTGTCGATTTGTTTCAGCAGATCAGTCAGCGCATCGGTTTCCCCGGCCAGCGAAGGATTGGGAGCCACGGTCAAGCTTATCAGCACTGCAAAGGCAGTCAGGATTCTAGAAATGTTAAGCATGAAACTTCTCCATTCATTCAAATAAAATAAATTTAAAGTATTCAAATATCAGTTCAGGCGATTTTCGCTTAGGGGAAAGGGCCGATGTCCAGCATTTCCGTGTGCTCCCCCTCGGGATCCCATCCGGCACTGTAAATATCTGCGCCAGCGATGGTCGTGATAATACCTTTTGTGTCAACTTTACGGATGCTGTTGTTACCCATGTCGGTAATGTACATATTTCCTTTGGAGTCGAATGCGATATCCGCCGGTTGCTTGAGCATCGCCTTGGTGGCGGGACCGCCGTCACCATAATTACCCTGTATTCCAGGCCGCCCGGCGACGGTAATAATGGTGCCGTCTTTTTTGATTTTCCGGATATGGTGCGTGTTGGTTTCGACAATATGCAGTTCACCCGCCGGGTTGAACACCAGGGAATCGATGGAACGCAGGCTGGCTTCGATCGCCGGTCCGCCGTCGCCGCTGTCCATATGTTTGCCGTTGCCGGCAATGGTGGAGATGATGCCCTTGGTGTCGATTTTGCGGATCATGTTATTCGCCGCATCGGCGATATACAGATTGCCTGCTTCGTCCAAAGTGATTGCCGCCGGATCACGGAATGCCGCTTTGGTAGCCGGGCCGCCGTCGCCGAAATAATTCGATTCCCCGGTACCGGCAATGGTCTTGATTTTGCCGTTGGGGTGCAGTTTGCGAATCTGGTGGTTAATCCGGTCCGATAGATAAATATTACCTTTTTTGTCGATCGCCAGATCTGAAAACTGTGAGATGACAGTGATATCAGATCTGGAGGAGACCCCTGATCCGGAAGCCAGGACAGCTTTCTGATAATCCGAATCCCCGGTGGTAATATATTCATTGATGATGCCCTTGGCATCTACCTTGCGGACAATGCTGACGAATCCGCTGGGGCTGATGAAAAAGATTTCGTCTTTGTGGTTTACCCGCATTCGAAAGGGGTGCACAGAGGCTTTCAGCGCAGGACCTCCGTTGCCAATATTGCCGCGCACTCCGCTACCCGCGATGGTAGAAATGATGCCCGCTGGTGTGATTTTTCGGATGCGGAAATGAGCCTTATCCGCGAAAATCACATTATCTTTGCTGTCCACGTCAATGCCGTGCGGGAATTCCAGGTTTGCTCCCTGCGAGGGACCGCCGTCGCCGCCGAACTGTTTGACACCGTTGCCCGCCACCGTGGTGACACGGTTACCCTTCATTATGAGCTTGCGGATGCGGTAATGCGACCGATCGATCACCAGCAAATCTCCATTTTGATCCAGCACGATGTTGAACGGCAGGTGTAGATTGGTTTCCCTTGCCAGCTCCGAGTCGCCGTTGTAATCCTGCTGGCCGGTACCCATGACCGTGCGGATCATCCCAAGCTTGTCCACCATACGGATCCGGTTGTTTTGACGATCAGCGATGAAGATATTGCCCTCGTCGTCCACTGCTATACCGGTAGGTCCGGCAATGCTGGCGCGATAAGCGGGACCGTTGTCTCCGATGAAATAGAATCCGCCGTCACCGGCAACAGAACTGATCATTCCGGAGGAATCCACCTTGCGGACGCGGTTGTTGCCGCGGTCGGCGATGTACAGATTGTTGTGTTTATCGAGCGCGAGGCCGAACGGTTTGTCGAGCGTCGCTTTCAATGCCGGCATGTTGTCACCGTGGTATCCGTTTTCACCATTGCCGGCGAAGGTTTTAATGATTCCCTGGCTATTGACCACCCGCACCCGGTTGTTGGAGCGGTCGGCAATATACAGGTTGCCCTGGTTGTCGATCACTATGCCGGAAGGCAGGTTGAGGCTGGCCTTTGTCGCCGGTCCGCCGTCGCCGCTGAATCCGGCGGTGCCGTTGCCTGCGACTGTAGTGATGATTCCTTGCGTGTCGACTTTGCGCACACGATGATTGGCCCGGTCAGAGATATACAAATTGCCGCTCTTATCGAAAACCAGTCCGGCAGGAAGATTCATTTCCGCTTTTGTTGCCGGTCCGCCGTCACCGGAGAACCCGGAGTGTCCCGTACCCACCACATGGGTCAGCCTGCCTTTTTGGTCAATACGGCTGATCACGTTATGTGCACGGCGGGCGATATAAATATCTCCATTAGGGGCCACCGCCATGCCATCAACCAGTGAAATCGAAACGTCCGTGGCTTTTTCAGAGTCAGGGGCCGCCCATCCCCATACGGGAACCAGCAGGAGGCAGGCTAGAATTGTAATTTTGAGTTTCATGGGTATTCGGGTATATGAGGGCATAAGTTTATTTGTACTGTTTAAGAGTTGCCAAAGTTATTGAATGTCCTGAGATAAGGGTCAGCTTACCATTTTTCCGGTGGCTTGTGACAACCGGAATATTCAATTTTGATAAAGATTCTCCCGCCTTGGAAATCATCTCCTAACGCTTGGGTTTTTTTTGATTTTTCCGAATTATACGGACCCTCCACCCGATGTCAACGGGTTTTGCCATTTTGAAACTTCTGTATTTTCTATGAGGGGGTTTGTAAAAATGATATGATAATCGAATCTGAAAACACGCATGTTAGGGGTAAAATAGGCAGGAAACCGCTTCCCTGCTGACTTCATAAATTCGCTGGAACGCTATGAAAGTATTGCTTTTATTTCCGCCCGACTGGTTGCCGTCGGAGCCCTATCTGAGCCTGCCGGCGCTGACGTCGGTGCTCCGTCCTGCGGGGCATGAGGTGATCCAGAAGGATATCAACGTCGAGATGTACGACCTGATGTTCAGCGGGAAATTCCTGCGCCATGCCCAGGATCGCATCGGATTCGAGTTGCGCCACCTCCAGCATGAGGCGGGGCTGAGGGAATTGGACGAGGAGGAAGCCGCTCTCAGGGCGCAGTTGGAGTCGCTCACCGAGGACCGGTTCGCCCGCCTGATCGACGATGTCACAGAGGCCAAGCGCATTCTGCGTCACGACGATTTCTATGATATTGACAAGCTGGAGTGGGCCACGCAATGCCTGCATGAGACGATGGCGGTGATCTCTCTCGGCTACTACCCGGCGCAAATCTGTTTCCCACCCATCGAGACGGACCTGATTTACAAACCATTCATGTCCTCTGAAATTATCGAAGCGCTGGATGACGAACAGATCAACGTGTACCGCGATGTTTACAAATTTCTGATTGCCGACCTTATTGATAAGGAAAAGCCGGATGTGGTGGGCATTTCCATCGTTCAGCAGAAACAGCTGATCTCCACGTTCACTTTCTGCAAGATGATCAAGGAACAGTCTCCGGGGACGCATATCACCATCGGCGGTAACATCGTCACGCGCCTGCGCGACGCCATCAAAGGCAAAAAGGAACTGTTTGATTTGTTCGATACCGCCGTGTTGTACGAAGGCGAGAGCGCCTTCCTGCAGTTGGTCGATGCCTTGGGCAGGGGCGAGACGGATCTGTCCACACTACCCAATTTGATTCACAAGGATGCCTCCGGAGCGGTTCAGCAGAATAAAGAAGTGTTCGCCGAGAATATGGATCAACTGCCGCCGCCGGATTTCGACGGCCTGCCGCTGGATAAATATTTCGTGCCGAAGCTGATCCTGCCGTACCTGGCGACGCGCGGCTGTTACTGGGGCAAGTGCACGTTCTGCGACCATTTTCAGGGTTACGTCGAAGGTTACCGCACCAAGCAGATTGCCCAGATTACCGAGGAGATTAAATTTCTCCAGAATAAATACGGCAACCGTTTTTTCCATTTCACCGACGAGTCATATCCCCCGGCGCTGTTCCGCAAGCTGTCGCGCTCGCTCATCAACAACAAGATTGATATTGCGTGGACGACCCACATGCGGTTCGAGGAAACCCTGCTCGACGACGAGGTATGGGACGACGCGGCAAAATCCGGTTGCCGCTATCTGCATTTCGGCTACGAGTCGGGCAACGACCGTGTGCTGAAGCTGATGGACAAGGCGACGAATCTGGATGCCATCCGCACCAATCTGGCCATGTCGGCGAAGTACGGTATCTGGAATCACATCATGGGATTTTTTGGATTCCCCGGCGAAACCAAAGAAGAAGCCGATGACAGCAAACAGTTCGTGCACGACAATCGTAAGAATATCCATTCGCTCGGGTTTATGACGTTTGTGTTGGGCAAGTTCAGCCCGGTAGCGATGGAACCGGACAAGTACGGCGTGTCCTGTTACAAGAATCCGGAATGGGATCTGGCGCTGGATTATTATTTTACGGTCGATGAAGGGTTGAGCATTCAGGATGCCATGGAGGTGTTCGAGGAGTTCGAACAGAACCACGACGGCAAGTGGGACCTGCGCACCGCCGTGCGCGAGTACATCTTTTTATACATCGACCATTTTGGGACCAACGAGCTGACCCAGCTCCACATCCGCCCCGATCAACGTCCCTCTATCTATAATAATCCAGTCGGTATGGTTTAAGCCTGCGCAGGTTAAGGGATCAATCTTTCTGCGGGTCTTTTTCATCCTCTGAAGAATTTTTTGCATAGCGGGTCTCCGCAATTTTGTGGAGTCTTTTATTAATGTCCGCAAAACCCCGCAATATTTGCAAAATCGTCTCGAGAGAAACATCCTCAGGGGAATCTGCCTGTGGATTTTCCGGCCAGGCCGAGGGGGGAGCATGCAGTGAGTCATTTCCGGTAAGCGGGGGGTCTGTGTATTCAGATGCGTCTTCCAGAAGATCTTCAATGCCCGTGAGCGAAGGTTCTTCGGAAGAAATCGGCTCTTCTTCCAAATCGCTTTCTGTATCCAGGTCATAAGGGCCTTCCCCTTCCTGGGAAACTATGGAATCCCGGACGTGAAGGTCCGGCGATGCATCGTCTTCAGTTTGAAACGAAAGATTGCGGTTTTCTTCGTCAGCACTCTGCTCTTCTGAGAAAGAAGCTTCGGAGGCTGTGGCTTCATCGCTAATAGTACGCGAATCCATGGAATCCGAATGTTCTTCGGTCCATCCCATTTCCTCCGAGGCGATTCTCTCCAGAATTTCATCTTCGGATGGCGAGTGGGAAGCGGAGTATTCCATTTCATTTTCTGGAGAGGATTCCTCTGACGATTCTGTCAGGATTCTCTCATCGTTGTTTGCGGTTGCATCATCGGTGAATTGAGGGGCTGTGTTCTCCCAATCTTCAGAGGGTACGATTTCAGAAAACTCATCATCCGCTGATTCGCTCACCAAGTTGGAAGCTGTGTTTTCTGGCAAGCTTTCTTCCGCTTCGTCTAAAGTAAAATCTTCCGTCAGTTCGGCGGTTGCCTCTGGCATTTCTTCGCTTGCGGTCTGCGAAGACCAAATATCCTGAGCGTCATCCTCATCTTCGGCGAACGCAGACGGTGAGGCGGCGGCTTCATCTTCCTCATCGGTGATGCAATCCGAGTATTCACCCTCGATAACATCTTCACCCAACCCGTCAGCAATCTGTTCCGGCTGGTCCTCTTCCGCTTCGTCTTCAGTGAAGTCTTCCGTCAGTTCGGCGGTTGCCTCTGGCATTTCTTCGTTTGCGGTCTGCGAAGACCAAATATCCTGAGCGTCATCCTCATCTTCGGCGAACGCAGACGGTGAGGCGGCGGCTTCATCTTCCTCATCGGTGATGCAATCCGAGTATTCACCCTCGATAACATCTTCACCCAACCCGTCAGCAATCTGTTCCGGCTGGTCCTCTTCCGCTTCGTCTTCAGTGAAGTCTTCCGTCAGTTCGGCGTTTATTGCTTCCGTTTCGTCTTTTGTTTCATCGTCGGAGAGTGCTAAGGCATCCGAATCCTCTGGCTCGATTTCGGAGACATCTGTGAAGTCTGCAAGAGTTTCTTCCGTAGCATCGTCATTGGGGTCTTCCGTTATTCGGAAGGTCTTGTAGGCAAATACCCCCGTTTCAGCGAATGACTCTTTCGTTTCTTCTTCGCTACTGCGGATTGATTCTTCCTCCACGGGATCCTCGGTCGGGGATTCCATTAATTCAGAATATGGATTGACGTCCTCATCTTCCAGTTGCGCCGTTAAGCGGTCCAATATTTCTTCGTCCGTATTGCTGTCTGTTATGTCCGATACCGGGGTCTCCTGAGCCTCAGCGCTTTCTGCATTTTCGTCCAATGAATTTTCAGCGGTTGTCTCCTGTGTTTCGTGTGTCGAAGTCATTTCGTCGTCGGGACCCCGATGGCTCAAAGCTTCATGGTCGACGAGCGAATCCGCTTCGTGGGAATCTGTAATCTCGGGGTTTTCCTCAGCTTCCGTATTTTGTGTCTGGAAAACCATGCCAGCGCGCAATTCTTCATAAGAAGGAGACTCGTCTTCCTGAAAATCCGGGTCCTCAAAGTCCTCTGCATTTGAGTCGACGTTCTCGGCTTGAGCAGTCATGCCTGCACGCAAATCCTCGTAAGAAGGAGATTCCTCTGCACGGGGAATTGTGTCCTCAAAGTCCTTGTCCTTTGAATCGATTGTCTCTGTTTCGGAAAACATGCCAGCCCGTATTTCCTCATAGGTCGGCGATTCATCGAAATCGTTATCCTTTGTTTCAGCCGTTGCGGAATCCGGTTCCACTGTTTCGGAAAACATGCCAGCCCGTATTTCATCGTATGAGGGTGATTTGTCCTGCTGGGAAAGCAGATCTTCGGAGTCTTCGTTTTCTGTTGTAGAGGGGACATGGTCAGCAGGCATTTCCGCGCCGGTGTCCGGTTGCCCGGTTTTGCTGTCCATGGCCCACGCTTCGATCCGGCGGGTTACATAATCCTTGGGTTCGTTGTCTTCCGAAAGTCCTTTCCTCGAATTGTTCGCCGCATCCTGCGGAACGTCTTCTTTGTCATCTGCCGATTGAGAAGTCGTGTCTTCCTGGTCCTCATCGTTCTCGTTTTGAAGAGAAGCAGACTTGTAACTCCAGCGTTCATTTTCAATGATGGAGTCCTCGGCTGGAGTGGGTTCATCTTCCAGGGTTTGAGAATCGATGGCGGACTTTTCACCTTCCCTGCTTTCCGCATACGTGGAGGGCTCATTTTCCGCGGGAGTGCTGTAATCAATAGCATCGTTCACCACAGAGACTTCTGTAGGCAGGGCTTCAGTTCCTGAATCCTCAGAGCGGGAAAACCAGTCCTTTTTTTCGTCGTCTGTGAATAAACTTTTCGATTCCGGCTCGAGGGAGATTTTTCCCTGCGATGCAAAACGAGAGTCATAGAAATTGTCTTCGTGAAGGGCCGCTGGAATGTCGTTACGGGTATCCACAGATGAAGTCATCTCGCTCGGGGTAAATTCGTCCGTCTGACGGGTGGAAAATTGATTGATGTATTCCTGTTGATTTTCAGAAGCGGACAAGTTTGAAACGGGCGTGTCGAAAGGTTTTTGTTTTTTGCGAAAGAGCAGGAATGTCGCAATCAATATTACGAGGGCTCCCAGAATATACTGCCAGTAAGCAATAGCTATGGCTTCCAGGGAACCCGTATCCTCCGGGACAAGTTGATGGACGGAGGCTTCCTCGTTTTCCGTGGCTTTGGATTCGGAGTTCTGTTGTGTTTCAGGTTCCTGGTATTCAAAGGCCTCCGCAGCGATGCCGGGTTCGGTCGCCGGTTCGGTCGATAAGCGTTGAGGCAAAGCGGGGTTTTCATTTGCTAGGGTTTCCAGCTCGGCTTCAGGTGCGCTTTCCGGTCCGTTTAGTGGTGGTTGAGAAGAAAACGAATTTTCATTCTCTTCAGCATCCAAATCAATTCCCGGGGTTGCCGCCTGTTCAGTGGCCGAGGGTTGAGACAAGGCCGTTTTTTCACTGTCCAGGATCTTGGGAGAGACGGGGCTCTCTTCCTGAATCAAAGGGGCCTCGGGAACCAGGGCGGTTTTCGCTTCCGGAGATTTGAGGGGCTCCGGGTCGCTGTCCGGCAGGGTCTCCTGCAGAGGGGCTGGTTGACGGGAGAGCGCTTTGTCGGCTTTAGCCATATCCTGCTCGGTGATCTTTGCCACCTCTGATATTTGCGGAA
>Ga0224501_10000551_pt1 | contig 29975 bp, 26 predicted proteins | sample SF_Oct11_sed_USG_4_FD_169105 | JGI IMG/M metagenome (GOLD analysis project Ga0224501, IMG submission 169105) | Sediment microbial communities from San Francisco Bay, California, United States - SF_Oct11_sed_USGS_8_1 | ecosystem: Environmental > Aquatic > Marine > Sediment | place: USA... | reverse complement strand
GCCACTCCGCCGACCACATCGGTCTGGATTTTCTCTTTGTCGATGATGGTTTTCATTGCCTCGGCGACGAGATGCCTATGATCTGGATGGCCAAGCAGAAGCCTGTTGTCATTGTAAAGGGGCATCCGATAGCCTGAAGCCCAGGTGAACGGGTTGCGCGAGTCAATTTTTATAGCCCCAATTTCAAGACTGATCTTTGCGAGTTGCTGGGCAAAGGTCATTGTATAACTCCATTTCTCAGTGGTTTTAAAAGGACCGATGGATGAACGATCTTCCTCTAGATCCGTCAAAATTACCCAACCCTTTCAGGGAAATACTAAACATTACCCGTGTTTCGTTGGTTTTGAGCGTTCCGGTAAAAATATTGCGATCAATATAATCGATAGTGAACCCCCAGCACATGCATTTGTCGTTATATGTCAAACGAGTGTTGTGTTCTAACAGCGTATCATTGAACTCATCATACCGGATACTGTACTTACCATTCCACCCTTTGGGAAGGGTGATGTCCAGTGTTCCAAGAATGCTGGCTGTCTGATCATTTCTTTCCCGGCGTTCGAAAATCAGCATTAACCATTGATTCAGTTTGATGCCGGTATCGATGTTCCATGTTTCCATGACATCGGTATAAAAATCGTATGTAAAATCGGTGTTGAGGAAAAAATTTTCAGATATCTGGCTATCCAGGTCAAATCGAATTGGAGAGAAAGGACGGCGATCGCTTCCCGGAATGACGATGCCACGGGCCTCATCCAGATTGTAACTCTGGCTGATTTCCAACCGGGCTATTTGCATGACTTCCGAGTTTTTACTGCCTGCTCCTCCTTTTCGCAGTAGACGCTGAACCAGGAAAAAACTGAGTTGATTCACATCTTCAACGGCGTCAATTGCGTCTACCAGCCTTATTTTGGCCCGATCATTGCGGTCCAGGTCCGGGATATAGTCGTATTGAAGGCGCGGTTCGATGACATGCTTGTAGCTCGCACTGTCCGGATCATTGGATAAAAAGACCCGGTTGAATTTAGGTCCTTCCAATAGAACGTTGACGTCCAGCATTTCTCTGGAAAAGCTATCTCCGCGGGTGACGATTACCGGCGCGGGGCTGACTTGGATTTCCTTGTTATAAAATGTTTCTCGAAACCCAACTCGTGGGGTCAACTGCAACCACGGGGCAATATTAATAGGAAGAGCCAGGCTGGGGTGAAAGTCAACCCTTTGGGTGGTGTCAACCACATCGGTCGCTACACTGGGGTCGAAATCGAACAAAAAGTTAGTGTAGCTGACTTCCTGATCGAAGTATGCGCTTAAAGAGCCCAGCTTCATCGGTTGAGTTTTGTAGGTGACCGACGGTAAGATTCCAAATGATTCGTCCAGTGTAAACTGCTCGCTTTCCCGGTACCGCGCAAGGACATCGAACGAGTGGTTGTCCCATTTCCGGAACAGGGTTGCGTACGAGTCCGAACTGCGGCGCGTGCGTAATTCCGTTTGGTTTTGGAAAGTCTGGTTGAAATTGGCTTTGGAGGTCTGATCGATTTTGGCGTTCAGTTTGAATCCAAGCGGCAGCTCTTGACGGTGGACTGCGTCAAGTTTCCAGAAGGTCTCTTGAGTTAAGTTGTCTTCCAGAAAAATGCCGTTTATCTGGGTGTAGGTTGTTTTGCTGGGGGCAAGCCGAAGTTCTGCGTGCGACCGGATACCTCTTCTTTCAATATAATCTGCGCCGAGTGTCGCGTCAGCCCATTGATTGATGGCCCAGAAATAGGTCATGGCTATGGTTTCACCATCAACATTACTGGTGGAAACCCGTGGGGCGAGAAAACCGGATTTTCTCTCGGTCAAAATAGGAACATATCCAACCGGAATGTACAGGATAGGAATATTCTTGATTCGGAACACTCCTCCGGTGAACCAGGCGCGGTCGTCCAGGATGACATCGGCATTGGAGACATCGATTCTCCAATCGGGGATTTCTCCGGTACAGGTGGTGAGGGTAGCGTCTTCCGCCGTATAGTGATTTTCCGATAATTTTGTGACTTCTTCTCCGGTAATGTAGTACAGGTCTCCCAACTTTCCCGCCACATTGAATAAACGGCCTTTTTCGGCTTTTACATTAAATTGGGCTTTGTCAGCCTGGAATTTCGTTCCCTGTTCCGCGGTCATGACTACATTCCCCTTGGCTTGCCCTTTTCCCGTTTCGGTATTGACGATAATTTCATCTGCCTTCACGGTTCGAGCGCCGTAGGTGACAACGACATGACCTTCCGCTTTAACCAGATTTTTTTCGACCAGATGAAGCATTCGATCAGCCGTTAAATTCACCGGTTCGTTCAGTTCGTCAGAAGATATTTTGTCAGCAGGAGAGGTTTCGCTGTATGAAGAATCGGATGGGTGTTCCGATTCTGAATCGGGGCTTTCAGTGATTGAAGGGTCTTCTAAGGGAAGGGGGGAATCCTGCTGTGCCCATGAATCCGGAAGAATCCACCCGGTAGCCAGGGACAGCAAAAGGATAAAGAAAAAAGTTCTATAAATTTTGGGTTTGATTTTCAATAACCTGTTTCGCCTCAGCTACTGTGAAAAGAGAGCCCGTTACCAGAATCAGATCTTCGGGGCTGGCAACTTGATAGGCCCGGTCCAGGGCCAGCGGAATATCCGCTACGATATCAACGGGTTGGTTAAAGCCTGCCAGGGCATCGCGGATCTGTTCGGGAGCGGCGCTTCTTTCATTTTTAGGTTGAGTCACTATAATATAATCGGCATGATTTGGAATAATCGTAGCGATTTCCGTCAGGGGTTTATCTTTCATGATTCCCAATACCCAGACTTTTCTTTTATTTGGAAACAAATCGGAAAGCGCTGTGGTCAGCTTCATAAAGCTGTCCAGATTATGGGCGCAATCCATAATGAGATAAGGATTCCGGCCGCATATTTCCATTCGGCCCGGCCAGCGGGCTGATTTTAAACCCTCCCGGATAGATTGCTCCGTGATTGAAGGATCACCCAAGGTTGTACACGCGCTAACGGCTAATCCGGCATTTCCAGACTGGTGTCTTCCGGTCAAAGAAATTTCAAGACCTTTATACCAAATTTCCGGCCCATTAAAATCAAAAACCTGACCATCGGGTGACTGAGACTGAATATAAACTTTAAAGTCTTTACCAGACTGAATTAAAGAGGCTTCATGAGTCCGGCACTGGTCTTCGATCACTCTCATGACTTCGGGTTCTTCCGAACCGCAGACCACCGTGCAGGGATGCTTGATGATAGCTGCTTTTTCTCGTGCGATCTGCTCTAGCTGAGTTCCAAGGCTCGATTCATGATCGCGCGATATGGAAGTTATGATGCAGACCCGGCCATGACACAGATTGGTCGAATCGAGTCGCCCTCCCATTCCGACTTCAACAACGTTCCAGTCGGTTTTATGCCCCTCAAAATGTAAAAATGCCATGACGGTGGTGAATTCAAAGAAGGTAGGGGAAATTTTTAATTTCATCGACGCTTGCTTGATCACTGAAACCCAATGGATCAATTCCTCCGGTTCAATCGGTCTGCGGTTGATTTGTATCCGTTCCCGAAAATCCAGCAGGTGAGGCGAGGTGTAAAGTCCCACTTGGTGACCCGAGGCGCGCAATATGGATTCGGAAAAGGACGCGACGGATCCTTTCCCGTTGGTTCCGGCTATATGGATAGTGGGTGTCTTCAGTTGCGGATTATCAAAATAATCAAGAAGCTGAGATGTGTTTTCCAGCCCCAGCTTGATTCCCAGCCGGGCCAGGCTGTACAGATAATCGATGGATTCCTGATAGTTCATAGCGATTTGGATCGGTCTTTGCCTTTAAAGGGTGTGTTGGCCTGGCTCCGGTGGATACATTGCATCCGGCAATTAGTGGTCCAGCTGATTATATTTTCTCATTTCCGTTTTGTGTGAGTAAAATGCTTACATGTTAAATGTTTTTATAAAGCCAGGTACTGAATGACTCGAAAGTCTGAATACTTACGAGTTCCCCTGATGGCGTTTTCAGGAGTGGTAGAACGTCTCCAGCGGACTCAAGAAATACCGCCCGGTCTCAGGTGGGTTTCCGATGTCGAGATTTCCACGCAACAAGATTTGCCCGAGGGATGCTTTGCCTTGGAATTTACGGATAAGGTTAATATATTATTGAATTTGGAAAAGGCTTTTGGGGTATTTGGTCCAGGCAAACAAATAACTCCGCTAAATGGTATTTATGCGCTGGGTTTGGAAAGACGTGCGCCTCTGTTTTGCAAAGTGATCAAAGACGACTCCCTTTCCAATAATTCCCGCCCGAACCGCCGCCGAAAAAGCTTCATGACACCCACCCCCCTGCATATACCGGAAAGTCGGGTTTCACCAATTCCCGACTCCTCTCATGAAATGATGTACCTGAACGATTTAAATGAAAAGGAGAATTTAAAGATCGTACCTTTAAAAGAGATTGTATGGATGTGCCCCTTGATTCTTGTTATGGAAAATCCGGATATATGAAGGCGCTATTACTCCATGACCATATGAATCAGATCGCGGAAGGATTCGGTGCCAACCTGAACCCAGTTAAGATGCGTGAAAGACTCTTCCTCAACTGAATAAATACGGATCAGCTTTAGATATTGAAGCCGGTCTGCAATTTTCTCGATTTCCGCATCAGATAGTTCCGAAACTTTCGAAAAATGCTCTTCGCAGAATTCCCATTCCCAGGGACTGGAATGGCGGGAAAGATAGATATCTTCGCAGGCTCTTTCCAACCGATTCTTTTTGACACGATCGGTGTAGGTTTTTAAGTCGGATCCTTTCAGGATCAGTGAAAATCCCAGGTAATGGCCCCACCAGAATAGGGTCCGGTAAGTGAAGAAATCCGTTTTGGAAAATTTCTGAGGAAGGTCGAGGGAAAGGAAGGGAAAACCTTTATGGTTCTCGCCTCTGGCTATTTGGCCTTTTGTCTGATCGGTTCCCTGTGGGAAAGGTTTAGGATTGTCTTTAAGTTCCTTTATAAGGGCGGCGCGTAACTCCTCCAGATAACTTTCTGCCTTTTTCATTATGGCAGGTTTGTGTTTGAAGAGATCGGTTACGTTGATTAAATCCCATTCACGATTGGACCAGAATGTGAAATTCTCCTGATTTTCCGTCATGGGGGCAAGTGCTTTCAGCCGGTGTCAGGGGTTTTGGGAGCGGAGGTCGTCCTTTTGGCGAACCAGCACATAACGGTGGAGAGCGTCTTCGGATTCCGTACTCAGATTGATGAAGTTACATCGGCAAATATCCTCTTCATCAATACGCAAAATCCGGATACGGGTTTTAATGCCCCCCCCGGTCGGGAGAACAAAATCGATCCCGTAAGTGGCATTTGCCCGGAACCCTTTATTTTTAAACGCCAATCCCCCAGAACTGATTTCCAGGACTTCCAGCGATTGCCCCTCCAGATTGACAAAGATAGGGCTTTCCGGGTCGGGAGCAACGCGATAGGCCTGGCGAGCCTCTTCCGGAGCTTTGAATTTCTTTTCCTGCTTATTTTTCTTTTTCCAGAACAAATTCGACCCTCCTGTTGGTGGATTGCCCCAACTCTGAATCATTTGATGCGATAGGGAATATATCGGCATATCCCGTTGCGGTCAACCGCTTTGGATCTATATTTTTATCAATAAAGTATCTCAATACGGCTGTGGCCCGGGCCGAGGACAGCTCCCAATTGGATGGAAACCGGTCCGTGGAAATGGGATTATCGTCGGTATGTCCCTGAATACTTATCCGGTAGCGGGGATAGGAGTTCAGAAGACGAACGATTTCGTCCAGAATCGGTTTGCTTTTGTTGACATCCAAATTGGCGCTTCCAGGTTCGAAGAGTGATCCTCCCGGGATTCGGATGACGATTTTGGTTCGATCGGTAGATATATCCATGACGTCATTCATGGTTTCCCGGTCGGCAACATGCAGAATGTCAGTCAGGATATCGTCGGACTTGAGGCCGGTCAGGACTTCAATCGATTCCTTTTTTTCTACAGAGTCCAAGAGTTCCAAAAGGCCGATGCTTGCCGACTGGGTACCCATAATGGCTTCCTTGAACTTGTTGTTCGCCACTGAGGATAAGGAATAATACAAAATAAAGAACGTTAAAAGAAGAATCGCCATATCCGCATAGGTGGTCATCCATAAAGGCGAGGACTTATCTTCTAATGCCTCTTCCATAAACTCAGCCAGCTTCTTTCTGGTGTATCGGGACCGTTTGGATTTTTTTCCTGCGCTTTCCTCTGCTTTTTTGACTTCAAAGGCCAATTCGGATTTGAATTTCTTCTGCTGAAGAATCAACTCTTTCTCCAGATCATCCTTTTCGGCTTTTAATGCCGTTAGTTCTTTTCTTACCTGTTTTACAATCTCGGCGGGAAACTGCGATTCATTACCATCCTCGAAATCACCATCAAGAAGTTTTTCGTAGGTTTTGATCAGGTCTTCCTTTTCCTTAAGCAATTGCTCAAATCGTTGCCGGGATTCCTCGTCCAGTTTTTCTTCCGTGGGAGGGGTTTGCTTTACCGGAACTGTAGAGGGGGTATTTTTTTGAAGACGCCGAACTTCCCTGGCAAGGACTCCTTTTTCTTCGGTCAAACGTTCCCGGGTTTTGCGTTCCTCTTCTATTTTCTGGGTCAGGCGGGTGTTCTTTTTACGCAGTTCCTTGAGCATTTCATTTATTTTTTCAGCCAGATCCAATTCAGGCGCTCCCCACATGAGGGGTTCTTTAATCTGCGATTTCGATGCCTGGGTCTCTTTACTGCCGGAGGGGGTTATAGAGGACTGCTGGTATGAGATCGATTTCTGGAATCGAATTTGCTCGATTTTTTCGTTGAGCTGTTGTTGCAGGGAGCTGATCTTTTTTCCTGTAACCGCCAGTAAATGTTTGATTTTTACTTCCTGACGATTTTTTTCCGAATTTGCTTTTTTCAGCTCAGCGTTTTTTATTCGGATAAGTTCTTTAACCTGTTCCAGGTTTTCTCTGTTTCCCATAACATTACTCGACGCCTATGTTTACTTTTTGATGAAAACGGGTCTTCTTGGACGACGTTTCTTCATAGGTATATAGGACGATAATTTTTCATATACAAAAATCGGGTTGTTGTCTTCCAGGATTGATATCGCTCCCTCGAATATAATTTCAAGATTGATCACTTCCACAAGAGTCCTGTCCTTGAGCTTTCCGGCAATGGGAAGAAAGAACAAGGTTGATAACAACATTCCATAAAATGTGGTCAGGAGCGCAACTGCCATGGCGGGCCCGATGGTTTCGGGATTAGACAGTTGTCTCAGCATTTGCACCAAACCAATCAGGGTTCCCATCATTCCGAACGAGGGGGCGTAAATCGCCATTTTTCTGAAAACATCCTGGACAATAAAATGCCTTTGCTTCATGGATTCAATTTCAATATGGAGGGTGTCCCGGATGAGGTCCTCTTTGGAACCATCGGCGATTAGATTGCAGGCCTTCCTGAGTAAATCGTCTTCAATCTGCATTCTGCTAAGAGCGATCAAACCCTGGCGACGGCTGATGGTGCAGAGCTCGATCATGGTTTCCACGGTATCGTTGGGATCCTGCTTTTTTTCGGAGAAGACAAAAAATGCCGCTTTAAAGGCGGCAATGACATCTTTTAGTTGAAAGGTAATCAGAGTGGCTGCAATCGTGCCCCCAAAGACGATCATGAAACCCGGCAAATTGAAGAAATTGTCCAGTTGACCATCAATGAAAATGGCGCCCACGATGAGCGAAATGCCTAGTATGATTCCTACAAGGGAAGCGGCATCCACTAAGTTCCGTCCTTTTGTTAGTAGTGGAGAATGGGATTATCTTCTAAATTTAACATGGGAATGGTGTTTCTGCAATAATTTCATGGGTTTATGGGAGGATAAATCATCTGCTTTCCCTGTAAAAAAAGGGTGGGTTTGGGAATGGCGGCACGAGGAGTTTAAGCGGGAGTTATTTCAGTCTGTATGCTGGAGGGATGGGCCGGCTTGCAGGAATTGGGTCATGTCTTCCACCGGAAGCACCGGGCTCAATAAAATCCCCTGGCCTAGATCGCAACCAGTGTCCGTGAGAAAGGCCAATTGGTTATCGGTTTCAACTCCTTCTGCAATGGTTTTCAGTCCCAGGTTCTGGGCCAGGGATATGATCGCTTGAATGATGGCGCTATTGGCTTTTACTTGGTAATCGTGGACGAAGGTTTGATCGATTTTCAAGCTATGGATAGGCATGTTTTTGAGATACTGAAGTGAAGAGAAACCGGTTCCAAAATCGTCAATGGATAATTTCAGTCCAAATTCATTAAGTTCCTTCAGCCGGGATATGCCGTCGGCGGTATTCTCCATCAAAACCGTTTCGGTCAATTCCAGCTCCAGAAAGCGAGGATCAATTCCTGAGCGAACCACCTGTTTTTCTACTTTACGAACCAAGTCATCCCGATTGAACTGGTGCCCGGAAAGATTAACCGCAACATTGACCGGATCCAGTCCCATGTTCAGCCAATGCTTGATTTGTTCACAGGCGGTCTGGAGAACCCAATCTCCGATAGGAATGATCAGGCGATTTTCTTCGGCGGCGCTAATGAACTCCAGAGTGGGAACCCAACCTTTTTCAGGATGGCGCCATCGTATCAGGGATTCCATTCCGGCATACTTTCCCGTAGTCAGGTTGAATTTTGGCTGAAAATGCAGTTCAAACTCTTCCCTTTCGAGGGCTTTACGCAGATCTGTTTCCATGTCTACTTTGCGGGCGGATTGAAACAGGAATGCCGGGTTGTAATATTGGAAATTGTGCTTGGCTTTTTCTTTAGCTGTCCACAGGGCGGCTTGGGAGTTTTTGATCAGTGAATGCGGGTCTTTGCCGTCATGGGGATACAGGGAGATCCCCAGGGTGGAACGTATGCTGATTTCCTGGGTTCCAAGAGTGAACATGGGTTCCAGGGTTTGCAGAATTTTTTGAGCCATGAGGGTGATAAACCTCTGATGGCTCGCGCCACTTAAAATCAGGAGAAAGTCCTCCCCCTCAAGGCGAGCCACTGTATCTTCTTTTCGGAGACATCCCTCCAGCCGCTTTCCGATTTCTTTCAGCAGAAGATCTCCCAAATGAGGGTTGAGAGAATGACTAATGGTTTTGAAGTTATCTATGCTTACCATGACTACTGCTATTAATTTTTCCTGGCGGTCAGCCTGAGAAATGGCAACATTCAATCGATCCTTGGAAAGTGCCAGGTTTGGAAGGCCTGTAACCGGATCGAAATAAGCAAGCGTCTCAAGGCGCTCCTCCATTAATGTCCGTTCGGTTTTATCCACGGCCATCGCCACATACAAAGGATAGGTGTCCTGTTGAAGGAGTTTAAAGCGGATTTCGGAGTTGTATTGTGTACCGTCTTTTCTTTGATGGATTCCCTCAAAGGTTGCAAAGGATAATTCGTTGTTTCTTAGAGGGCGCGACAAATTATTAAAGATGTCCTGATTCAGATTTTTGATAATGTCAAAAATGGTGCGTTTTGAAATCTCTTCCTTGTTGTAACCCAGGTTGTTCAAAGCCAGCGGATTGGCGCGGGCGAAATGGTAAGTGGAGGAATCGATGATATAAATTTCATTGGGAGAGTCGTCCAGAATGCGGAGCAGATGGACGGATATTTTTTCCTGGGCTTCCTTTTTCTTGTAGCCCATGGCAAGGTCGCTGATATTTCCCCGAGACCGGTCCGAGAGAGTCGATAGCAGGGAAAACAGGAACTGGTCGTTGGAGACCGTCAGGGCTTCAAACTGGGGCCTGGTGATTTCCAGCAATATGGTTTCATCTTCCGCCCGGACCGTCGCCGAGCGGTTTTTGGATTCAATGATTGCCATTTCACCAAAGACGTGACCGCTGTGAATTTGGGATATTTCCTGATCCTCTTTGAAAATAGTCAGTCGTCCCCCCAGCACCGCGTACATCGTGTTTCCAGAGTCGCCCTCGTTGAACAGAGTTTCTCCGGGTTGCAGAAACAATGTTTCACATTGCTCCGATAATTCGCTCAGCACGGATTCGGGCAGGCATTTGAACAACTCAACTTCTTTTAATTGATCCAGAACCATGGGTTTCGTTTTATGAATTATTTAATGGATAACGAAAATAGTATAAGGGGACTTGAAGAAGTTTGTTTAGAAAATAACCTTAAATATAGTAAATAAAAAACCTTTGAGGTAAATGTAATTTATAGATCGGATTATCGCCAAGAGGAATCTTGTTGATTTTGGTTTGATAAAGGAGAGGGAGACTGGTAGTGAGGAAATCTCAGGAAAATTATCCGAGGAGTATGAGTGTGCAGGGTATTATGATAATGGCCAGAAGAGTGGAAATGAAAATAGTTGAAGCCACCACCTCCGGTTGTGCCCGATATTTTTCCGCTACCAGAGAAGTGATCACCGCGCAGGGCATGACCGATTCTAATATGACCACTTTGTAAGCCAGGCCCTCAAGTTGAAACAGCCAAACGCAAAATACTCCGGTCAGCGCTCCACCGATAAAGCGGATGGCGACGGCTATCAGGGAAAGTTTTAGTCCGGTAATTTTAACCTGGGACAACTGTATTCCGAGCGCCATGAGAACCATAGGGATTGTTGCCTGGGCCAGCAGGTGAGCGCTGTTGTTGATGAACATCGGGACCTCAATGTCACCCCAATTGAATAACAACGCGCATAGAACCACATATACGACCGGTTCCCGAAAAACCTGAAGGATGCCCTTTTCTTTCCCCCCGGAAACGATGACCAGACCCAGAGTGAATATACCCAGAAACGCGGTCAGGTAAAACATCAGGGCGAAAGGGATGGCGCTTTCGCCATAAGCCGCGAGAAGTATGGGGAAGGGCAGATTAACGGAGTTCATAAACATGATGGGCAGGTAAATACCCCGAGGTGAAATACGCTTGAGCCGAAATACTCCCCACGCGATTAACCCGGGAACCAGCATGATGATGACTGAAGATAACAATACATCTGTAATAACGCTCCCTTCCAGTTTCATCCGGTACAGGTGTTCCCAGGCGAAAGCCGGAACCAGAATCCCCATGGTAATTTTTATCAGGGCCTCGTTGCTGTTCTGGATGAAACGGCTAAAGCCATATCCCAGGGCAATAATCAGGAATGCCGGAGAGACAATTTGAAGGACGTGAATGAGGTTGCTCGCCATGAGGAATTCGTCAGGCGGGATCGTTGTAAAGATGGCAATCCACGGTATGGCCGGTACCTAATTGAATGGTCCGGGGAGCTTCAGTTTTGCAGTGATCCATCACTTTCGGACATCGTGGATGGAAATGACATCCTGTCGGAGGGTTCATGGGGGAGGGGACATCGCCGCCCAGAATAACTCTTTGGTTCCTCTCTTTTGGATTCAACGAGGGTTTGGATGCGAGCAGTGCCTGGGTGTAAGGGTGCGCCGCTTCGCGATTGAGAACATCCGTCGGCGCGGTTTCCACAACTTTACCGAGGTACATCACAGCCGTTCTTTGCGACAGATGTTTGACCACGTTGAGATCGTGCGAAATAAACAGCATTGATATTTCACCCTCGTCCTGAAGTTGTTGCAGGAGGTTGATGATCTGCGCCTGAATGGAAACGTCCAGCGCAGAGACCGGCTCATCGCATACGATATATTTGGGGTTCAATGCCAGCGCGCGGGCAATGCCGATTCTCTGTCTCTGGCCACCGGAAAATTCGTGAGGATACCGGCGCGCATATTTTGGGGACAACCCGACCTTCTCCATGATTTCCTCTACTTTGTGGCGAAGGGTGTTCCGGGCGGCCATTTTATGAATCAGGAGAGCTTCCCCGATGATACGCTCCACCGTGAACCGGGGATTGAGGGAACTGTAGGGATCCTGAAAAATGATCTGCATTTTTGGACGCAGGCGCGTTAATGCAGTGGAATCGAGATCAAAGATATTTTGGTCTTCAAAATAAACTTTGCCGGCAGTTGGTTCCAGCAGGCGGATGCTCAAGCGTCCTACCGTGGTTTTGCCGCATCCCGATTCGCCCACCAGACCCAGGGTTTCTCCCTTCCCAATTTCCAGCGAGACGTTATCGACGGCTTTGACCTGGTTTACGGTTTTGCCGAGTACCCCCCCGGTTATCGGAAAGTACTTTTTGAGGGAGTCGATTTTAACAACTGGATTCATGAGGAGGTAACCTGCTTGGAATCGCGGTGTAACCAACAGGCCACTTGTTGCTGCGGCTGGCCGGTTTGAAAATTTGGAGGGATTTCCTGATCGCATTCCGGCATAGCTTCTTTGCAACGGGGGTGAAAGGCGCACCCGCCGGGCAGGGACACCGGGTTGGGAACAGTTCCTGGAATGGATTCCAAGGGTTCCCCAGGTTCCCCGCGGGGCACTGAGTTAAGGAGTCCCCGGGTGTAGGGATGAGCGGGCGACTCGAACAATATTTCAACGGGTGCTTCCTCAACGATTTTTCCGGAATACATAACCGCCACCCGGTCGGCGTATCGAGCGACGATGCCCAAATTGTGTGTGATCAGCAGAATAGCCATATCCGTTTCGCGTCGTAATTGATCCAGCAACTCCAGAATCTGCGCTTCAATGGTGACATCGAGTGCGGTGGTAGGTTCATCCGCAATCAATAGCGCCGGCTGGCATGCAATGGCCATGGCGATCATTACTCTCTGCTTCATGCCGCCGGAAAGTTCGTGCGGGTATTGATCGATCCTGCGTTCAGGTGAGGGAATGGCTACCTGACGCAACAGAGCCAGAGTGAGTTCTCGCGCTTCCGTTTTGTTTTTCTTTTGGTGAAGGATGATCGACTCCGCAATCTGGTCCCCAATAGTGAATATGGGATTGAGGGAAGTCATCGGTTCCTGAAAAATCATGCTGATATCGTTGCCGCGCAACTGCTCCATCTCTTTTTCAGTTTTGGAGAAGATGTTCTTTCCGTTGAAGAAAATATTGCCCGTTTCAAATTTTCCGGGAGGGGAGGGGATGAGTCGCAAGATGCTGAGGGCGGTGACCGATTTACCGCAACCCGATTCTCCGACCAGGGCCAGGGTTTCTCCCTTGCGGAGGCTCAGGTCCACGTTCCGGACGGATTGAACAACGCCCTCCTCAATGTAAAAAAATGTACTGAGGTTCTGGATTTCGAGGAGAGAACTCATTTGATGGGCGAATGCCTCGGTTTTATTTCAGGTCGTCGAATATGTCTTCGTAACGGTAGTCGTCATCCTCGGAATCAATGTCGTAACGCGCCAGGCGGGTATTGACTCTTTCGGACCAGGCGTCGATGCCGCCATCGAGACATTTGACGTTGGTGAAGCCTCGGCTACCCAGCCATTTTTGAAAACTCGGCGACCGGTCGCCTTTCCAGTCGATCAATACGATTTCATTATCTTTGGGAGTGGTGTTCAGAACGTTTTCGCAGTTGTCGCGGGCGATCAAAGTGGCGCCTTCAATTTTGGCGATATCGTGCTCCCATTTTTCCCGAATGTCGAAAAGGGATAAATCAGTGCGGCCGGTTTCGATTTGCGATTTTAACTGTTCAGGTGTAATGGAGGGTGAAAGTTTGTTACCCGCTTCCTGATTCAGAAGGCTCAATACCTCGCCGATTTTTTTGCCATGTTTTTCGCAGACCGTGAAAATGGTCTCGTCCGGTTGATATCCGGAAACGGGCATGCCGATATGGAACTTTTTGAACAGCAGGGTGTGTACTTCCGGAAGAACCTTGTTAACCTCCGTCATCGGAGTGTCCGGGTTGAAAACGATGGGTTCCTCGCTCTCTTCCACCCGAACCTCGGTGATTTGGATGATGTGGTAGCCGTAGGGGGTGTGAAGAGGACCGAGAATTTTCCCCTTATCGTTTTCCGAAATTTCCCCCATCAGAGCACCGGCACTGTCTTCCGGCATCCAGCCCAAATCGCCGCCGTTTTTCTTCGAGGGGCAGGTACTATACTTTTCAACCACTTCTGTAAAAGATGCACCGGCGTCCAATTGTTTCTTGGCGGCCACCGCATCGTCGATTTCGTTGGTAAAGATTTGGCTGGCGCGTACACTGATCATATGTAACTACTCCTTTGGTGAAATCTAAGAATGGCAACATCATATAATGACTGGGTTTAGGATTCAATAGATTAGGAGGAGATTCAGGATTTGGAGGGATTAAGACGGTTAAAGCCTTATTCATTTACTCCAATCATTTAACCCTTCACCGGCGGCGGGTCCGAAATGCAGTTGCCAGTAGGTTTTTTTTAGGATTAAATCTGGTATATTTAAAGCGCTTTTGGAAAAGAGGACCTTAAGCCCCCGTAGCTCAGCAGGATAGAGCACCGGATTCCTAATCCGGGGGCCGTGCGTTCGAATCGCGCCGGGGGCACCATTTTCCTCAGTGAAAAAGGTGAAGTACAGAAAATTTAAATAAAAAAAATCCTCCCCCGGTTAAAGGGGAGGATTACATAAGAGAGCATTGGGTTACGCCAGCAACTTCAGCTGATATTTCCGAAGGAATCCATGGTAAATGAGTTTGCAGAATCCACATGCGAGGCAATAGCGATGAAGGTCATTTCATTACCTGAAAGCGTTATGCTGATGGTTGGAATTTGCTTGTATCCATACGCGGCGGTACTGATGATCGGCATGGTGCAGTCATTTGCCGAGCCGGTGTCCGTCCAATACGATTTGCAAGCAATATATAGACTGTGTAAATGCGACTTGGCATCGGCGTCCAGAGCCCGGGCCTTGTATTGAGCGAAGGCCGGAATGGCGATAGTCGTTAATACTCCAATGATTGCCATTACAGTAAGAAGTTCGATTAGAGTGAAGCCTTTGTTATCAATTTTCATTTTAATCTCCGTTTCCTTTTCCTCCCGATCTTATTGCCAATATCAAGCAATCTTTGTACCTAAATGATTGAAAAATAATGATTTACATGAGGTGTAAGTGTGTGGGTTTTTGGTTTTCATTGAATAATAAAGCGTTATTTCATTGGTCCAAGGGTAATTAAATTTACATTTCCCAAAGGCGGATGGTTGGAGCGTGGAAAACCTCGTTTACAGTTACAAAATGCGTCACCTTTTGGATAAAAATTGTCCACAGATTTACACTTATCGCTAGACCGATAAATTTTAGGAATTTAGTCCGCAATGGGGCTATAAGCGGAGAATAAGCTTTGCGGAACGAGCGGAACAGGGGAAACGGCGGGGTTTCTGCGCATAGAATAGGACGTCCTGTTAGGCGGCTGCATTCAGGGAGAGCTTTCCTTGTAAATACAAAAGCCAGAGTGCCCTGCGGCTTCCGCCGCTAAGGTGGCTCATAGCCTCCCTTATATTTTGTTTTTCAAGGGCACTCCGGCATTCTCATATTTTTAAATCATTGAGTATTTTCGTCCCATCAGAAATGTAGGACTCTGGCCCGGATTTTTCAAGTCCCGCCCTGTGAAATGTAATATTGAGAGTTTGCAAAGGGTAACAAGCCTTTTAAGGGGCTCTATAACGGAATGAGGGCTTGGGGAGAATTATATCTTCTAAATGGCGCCAAGGGCGCTGAGAAAGCCGTAAAGGAGACTGATAGAATGACCGAGGATAACCCACAGAAAAAAGCGCCGGAGCCGCGCCGGGAAAACCCGATTTTCACCATCTGGGTACATACCGGCTACCTCGTCCTCATCCTCTCCATGATCGCCTGGATGGTTTACATGGAATTCTTTATGTGAGGGGAAATTATAAATTAGAGTTATGTGGTAATGCCAAATTTAAATATTTGCCGCGCTCACCGTAAATGAGTCGTTGGGCTTCCAGATCTTTGAGGATACTTTCCAGTTCGGAGGACTTGACGGGCAGACCCTGCTCTTTGAGATGCGCGCTTATCTGATCCAGGTTTCGAGGCGCATCGCTACAGAACGCGAACGCTTTTCCCGCCGCGCCTTCCAGCCGCAGTTTCACCGGGCGCTCTGCCGACCGCTCGTCGTACACCGTTACGAATTCCATAGACTTGGTGAAGATCAGGTAGGGCAGGTTCTCGGATTGATGCCTCTGCTTCCAGTAAGCAACGGTTTGATGCAGTTCCTCCACCAGTGCCGGATCGATTTTCAGGTCGGATTCAAACTCAAAATCGTACGCCACTTTCATGAGGTCGATCGTGTCGCCGTCATACACAAAGGGATACGCCGCACCGGGTCCGGTAATGCGGATGCCGTACTCGTCCGGCCGGGTGAAGTAAGGGCTGAATCGCTCCAGCCAGATGTTGCCGACAGAGATCGGCGGTTGCAGGTGGGTGAGCGATTTGAGGAGATCAATCTGCTGACGGTAATCGTCATCGGTCTCCTGCGGGAAGCCGGTCAGAATGCTCCAACTCACTTCCATACCGTAGTACAGGGCCCACTTCAGGCAGAATATGTTCTGGAGTGGCCGTACCCCTTTGTCCATTTCCTGCAATTGGTTGGCGCTGAAGCTTTCGATACCGGGCTGGATCACGTTCACCCCACCATGCGCCAGATTCTTGATCTGCGCCTTGGTGAGGTTGCTTTTCACCTCTATGAAAAACTGAAGATCATAGTGGTTTTTGGCGAATTCGCCAAAAACGCCGTCGATGTATTTCATCTCCAGAATGTTATCCACCAGCCGGAAGCGGTAGCTGTTGTAGCGTTGGGACAGATAAGCCAAATCGGCATGGACCTGCTCCATGGGCCGTGACCGGAACTCCATGGTCGAGGCGTTGAGGCCGCAGAATGTACAGTGATGTTTCTCCCCCCACCAGCATCCGCGCGCGGTTTCGTACAGAATGATCGGATTCTCAAGCAGGGGAGAGTGGGGATCGATTGTCCGGATCTCCTCCATATAATCATCGTAATCGGGCGGACCGTATTGTTTGAAGCCTTTAAAGTTTTCCTGGCTCTCCTCGAAACGGATGTCGCCGTCGACCCGGTGGATCACACCTTTTGGAATCGGGGCACCCGACCCCAAAGCTTCCATTAAAGCCGGAAGCGAGTCTTCCGCTTCTCCGGAGACTACGTAGTCGATCCACTCGAACACGCGGAAATATTCCAGACCCATCTCCGAATCGAAGTTTGATCCGCCGAATAATATTTTGATGGATGGGAACTTTTCCTTGATGAGTTTGGCGAGGGTGACGCTGGCGAGGTTCTGGTTGAAGGTCGAGGTGAAGCCCACCACATCGTAGTTTCCCCAGTTTACGGACTCGATGGCCCAATGAAGAAACTCAGGAACCATTTGCGTCTTGACCTCATGCAGAAACGACGCAGGACGGTTTATGGTCTGGCTGATGTTCTGGAGATGTGATTGGAACCTCTCTGCGTACTCTTTGTTTCCCCTGGATTCGCCGAACAGCATGTGGGAGAACAGCCACTCGCCGATCAGGAACCGCTCCTCACATAGTTTATTGTAGACCTCCATATCAACCTGGTGGGCAAAGTGGAGATTCAGGTAAAAGCTCTTCACCTCATGGCCGTGGGCTTTCAGCAGGGTCGAGAGCGTTCCCAGTTGAATGGACGGATACACGTGAAAGCCGAAAGGCATGTTAACTAATGCGATTTTGGAAGGCATGGCCGTTATCTTATCAATTCATATAGGGTAATTCACCCGAAAAGTAGGACATGGAGCCAATCCAGTCAGGGTAATAATACTTATACGGTTTGATTTGCAGTAAAGTTGGTCTTACTCTGAGTGTAGGGAAACCGGATCACCCCGTTACCGCAGTGAATTCCAACTGGATCTGGATAGGGCTATTTATGAAAAATTTATTCGTCTGGATTGCATTATTGTTGTTGGCGGCTTGCAAAGCATCCCCTCAAGTAAACGCCATCATTTTAACTGAAGCCTTGCCGGATTCAGAGGGCGAGTTACTGTATTTAGACCTGAAATGCCCCGCCTGCCATGGGTATCAGGGGGCCGGGGATGGTTTTCTATCCACAGGTTTGAGGTCGAAACCGATTGATTTTTCATCGACTGAGGCCATGGGCACTATCCCGGATGACCAGCTAAAAGATGCGATCTGGAAGGGTAAGGGCGAGGGGATGCCGGGATTTCCACGCTTAACCGGCCATCAGGTCGAGGCTTTGGTGGCGTATATCCGTTCCATATCCCAGTCTCCCTAGAATGCGCCACCGGATGGGGTGACCGAAAAATTGTAGACTTTCCCACGATTTGTCTGGCGTTATTTTCTAGGGTTTTGCGGTATAATAAAATATAATCAACGGTTTTTGTTGAACCCTTCCTGGTTTCTCCAAAGCACACCGAAACAATTTTCGAGGAAACACCCACAACTATGAGTAGTGAATTAATTCGTAATATCGGCATCATTGCGCATGTCGACCACGGCAAGACCACGCTGGTGGACTGTCTGCTTAAGCAGGGCGGGACCTTTCGTGATGATAAGTTGACCGAAACCTGCGTGATGGACAGCAACGACTTGGAACGCGAACGCGGCATCACCATCTTTTCGAAGAATGCCTCCATTCGTTATCAGCAGTATAAAATAAACATCGTCGATACCCCCGGACATGCTGATTTCGGTGGTGAGGTCGAACGCATCTTGAAAATGGTCAACGGTGTCCTATTGATCGTCGATGCCGCCGAGGGTCCGATGCCGCAGACACGATTCGTTCTTAAAAAATCCCTGGACCTGGGGTTGAAACCCATAGTAGTGATCAATAAAATCGACCGTCCTGGAGCCGATCCTGCGAAAGCGCTGGATGAGGTGTTTGATCTGTTTGTGAGCCTGGGGGCGAACGACGCGCAACTGGATTTTTCTACTATTTATGCCTCCGCCAAGCAGGGGTTTTGCCGTTTGGAGCCGGATGGTGAAAATCATGACATGAAACCTATGCTCGACCTCATTGTCAAAAAGGTGGAGCCGCATGGTGGAGATCCCGAAGGCGCGTTTCAAATGCTGGTGTCCTCCATCGACTACAGTGATTATGTTGGGCGTATCGCCATCGGTAAAATTCAACGTGGCCGTTACGACTCTAAGAAACAATATACCCTGATCAATCGTGCCGGTGATATGCAGGAATTCAAAATCACCAAGCTGTTCACTTACGAAGGTTTGGGGCAGGTAGAGGCCGACTCTGCGATGACTGGAGACATTATCGGTGTGGCGGGGATGAAGGAAGTTGATATTGGTGAAACCATTGCCGACAGCGAATATCCGGAGGCACTGCCGGTAATCGAAATAGATGAGCCGACGCTTTCGATCAATTTTCTCGTGAATGATTCCCCATTCGCCGGGCGTGAAGGGAAGTTTGTCACCTCGCGGCAATTGCGGGACCGGCTGTTTAAGGAAGTTAAGAAAAATGTCGCCCTGCGCGTGGCAGAAACAGGCGCCGGCGACTCATTCAAGGTTTCCGGTCGTGGGGAGCTTCACCTTGGCATCCTGATTGAAACCATGCGACGGGAGGGTTACGAGTTTGCCGTGTCTCGACCGGAAGTGGTGATGAAGGAGGAAGGGGGCAAGACTTTGGAACCTGAGGAGTTTGTGATCATTGATGTCGACGAGGCCTATATGGGTCCTGTGATGGAGGCGATGGGACAACGTAAGGGTACCATGAAGAATATGTTGCATTCGGAGTCGGGGGTGGTTCGCTTGGAGTTTGTAATTCCCACGCGCGGCTTATTTGGGTTCCGTTCACAGTTATTGACTCTGACCAAGGGGACGGGCACTTTGAATAGTAGTTTTCATAATTACATCCCCTATTGCGGTTCTCTGGCACGTCGCATCAACGGGGTTCTGATTTCCCTCGAAGCCGGAAAGACAACAGGTTATTCCATTTTTAATTTGGAAGATCGGGGAGCGTTGTTTCTGGGGCCTGGAGAAGAGGTTTATACGGGAATGATTATCGGTGAGAATAAAAAAGATAGCGATCTGGTGGTCAATATTTGTAAGGGCAAAAAGCTGACCAACATGCGGACCAGTGGTTCCGATGACACCATCAGTCTCACCCCTCCGCGCCGGATGAGTCTGGAACAGATTTTGGGTTACCTGAACCACGACGAGCTGGCAGAAATTACACCGAAAAGTATTCGGTTACGTAAAAAGCTGTTGGATGAAAACGCCCGGAAACGAGATTCCAAAAAGAATCAAGTGGCCTGAAAATAGGGCGATGGCTGTGTAATGGGGAAAAGCCCGTAATGGATGGAGGGTTGGAATTTAAATTCCGGCTTGTTTGATGGTTTCGGCCAGCTGATCAAAGTTTACGGGTTTTTTAATGCAGGCATAAGCGCCATTGCGCAGACATTCTTCCTCTACATCGCGGCTTAAGTTGGCGCTGACCATGATCACCTGAATTTCGGGTCTCCAGTCGGTGATCATTTTAACCAGTTCGTCGCCGGTCAGCCGTGGCATCATCACATCGAGCAGCACGACTTTGGGATGATATTGGTAGATTTTAGCGATCGCTTCCTCTCCAGCTTCTGCGGTTTCCACCTCAAAACCTCTAAGATTGAGATTTTTTTTGGAAAGGTTAAGAAACTTTTCCTCATCATCCACTACAAGTACTTTTAGATTAGATGTTGTGGATTTGGACATAATTATTTCCTGTTTGAGTAGTTTTTATTGTTAAATCGCTTCTTGCTATTGGAAGGCAATATCTATTTAAAAACAAGCTCTTATTTTTTTTAATTATATATTTTATCAGGCATAAGGTAAAATATTGCCTTTACCTAATTAATCGAGTCTCCGAATTCTCATTTAAGGGTATTTTGTCCACTGTAAAATTGACAATTATTTTATTTCCAGTATCCTCAGGGCAAAATTTTAATGTTTCGGTAAAGGGAAGACGGTGTGAAACCGTCGCGGACCCGCCGCTGTAACCGGAAACGAAACCCGCGAAAACCACTGTTTGATAATTAAACGGGAAGGTGCGGGGTGTAGGTTGATCCGGGAGCCAGAAGACCTTGCCGAAATGTATTGTCAACTCTTCGCGGACTGAGAGGTTGAGGGTTTTGGAAAACCCCCTCCTATTGGACGGGGTTTTTTTGTACCCGTACTTAATAGGGTTTCAACAAAAGCAATCCCCCCTCCTTGTTCCGACGAAAAATTAGGAAATTAAATTCCATGAGGAATTTTGTTTCGGCGCTTTCCTTTTTGACCACCATTCCTTTGGGTAAGTTATCCGGCAAACCGGCTGGGGCTTCAATTCTGTATTTTCCTCTGATTGGCCTTTTAATAGGCGGCCTTCTTGCTGGTGTGGACCGACTGGGGTCGTTATTCTTATTCGAAGAGCTTCGCATCCTGGTGGATGTTGCTTTCCTTGTAATTATTACAGGAGGATTACATTTGGACGGTTTGGCGGACTCGGCCGATGGACTTTACTTTCATCATGATAAAGAAAAAGTATTCAAAATTATGAAAGATCCTCGAATAGGAGTTATGGGGGTCTTGGCGCTTATGTTTTGTCTGGGGTTTAAAGTGGTTGGAATAGGGGCTCTGGATGCCAGGAGTTGCTGGGTCTGGTTTGTAGTAGCACCTGCCTTGGCCCGGTCGGCGCAGGTGGTGGGTCTGGTATTTATTACTGATGCACGGGAAACAGGTGGAGTCGGGCAAACGTTGTATCAAAAAGGAAAATACCAATACCTGATCTTTTGTTTGATCCCTCTGGCGTTGCCGTTCTTGGTGAGCGTTCCTGTGGGTTTGATTGTGGGAGCGGCGTTTGTAATTATTATTGCCTGTTTTTTTGTATTCATTCGAACGCGTTTGGGCGGTATGACTGGCGATACATTTGGCGCCTTGACAGAAACTGTGGAGACCTGGTTTTTGGTATTCGGTGGATGGGTCTGCAAGGGGTTAATTTAAGGGAGTGTTTCAATGCCTAAAAAAATTTTAATTACTGGCGGATGCCGGAGCGGGAAAAGCCGCCATGCCTTGGCTCTGACCCGAAATATTTTTGGAGAGAAACTTTTCGTGGCTACCGCTGAGGCTCTAGATTCAGAAATGTCCGAGCGAATTTCAAAGCACCGGCAGGAACGGGGGAGCAGCTGGGAAACGTTCGAGGAGCCAGTAGCGCTGACGCAAACTTTCAATCAGCTTGAAGGCCGTTCCGGAATTTTGATTTTAGACTGCCTGACTCTATGGATCAGCAATTTGTTGATCAAAGACTATAAACAGGATTATATATTAATGGAAGCGAATCGCTTGATGGCTCAATCCGAGCGCATGCAATGCCAGCTTGTTTTTGTGACCAACGAGGTGGGGGCGGGCATCGTGCCGGAAAGCAAGCTTTGTAGGGATTTCAGGGATGTTGTCGGGGCCGTTAATCAACTTGTTGCCCAACAATGTGATGAAGTGATTTATATGGTATCTGGTATACCCACCACCATAAAGTCATCGTGACATTATAGGATCATGATGTTTGAACCAGAGTCTACAGATGGGGATATAGAATCCTGTAATATTAGCAGAGCGAACCAACTTTTGTTTGATAGGTTTCAGCCCTCATCTCATGGCGGAAACAAGCAGGAGATGGCCCGGTTATTGAATATCCCCGTTGATCAAATTTTAGATTTCAGTGCCAGTGTCAATCCCTTAGGACCCTCACCGGGTACGCGTGCTGTGTTGGGATGCCTGGAGTCAATTTTGGCCGAGTATCCCGATCCCGACTCGATTCTATTTTGTGAAAAGGTTTCTGAGTATCTGCAAATTCCCTTGAGACAGATTTTGGTAACAAACGGATCGGTAGAGTTGATTCATCTTTTACCCAATCTTGTCGGTTCCGGAAAAGAAGTGATTATTTTGCGCCCCTTCTTTTCTGAATATGAGCGAGCTTTTCGATTCAACAAGATTCACACACATTCCGAGAATTATGATGTTGAAGGAATGTTTCGGATGGATATCGAGAGATTGCTCAATTACCTTAGGGGTCATCCTCAAATAGAGATGATGGTTTTGGGAAATCCTAATAACCCAACCGGACATTTATGGGATGAGGAATCTCTGGAGTTGCTAGTTCAATTTTGTAAATCCAGGAATATTTTTTTGGTGGTGGATGAAACGTTTGTCGAATTTTGTGAAAAGACAGTTTCTGTTTTGAAATGGGTAGACAGTAATCCATACCTGATTGTCGTTCGGTCGATGACCAAGTTTTATGGGCTGGCAGGCGTTCGGCTGGGGTATGGCGTGATGCATCCGGAACTGCGAACAAAATTGAAGGACTATCAAATTCCATGGTCAGTGAACTCCATTGCTCAAAAACTGGGGGTTGTTGCTTTGGATGACCATAAGTATTTCGCTCGAATCAAGTTAATGATGCTGGAACAACGGGAACGTCTATTTTTAGAATTAAGTTCTATTTCGGGAATCAAGGTTTTTCCTTCACATGCCAATTTTCTTCTTTTTAAACTGTTAACAGATAACACAAGAGAAGCCTCTCAATTTTATAAGGGTATGTTGGAATCTGGGATATTAGTCCGAAGTTGTAGTAATTTTGACGGTCTGGATAAAAGTTATTTTCGTGTTGCTGTACGGACAGCGAAGGAAAACCGAATCCTCGTTTCCAAGATCAAAAATCAGCTTGGCAAAGAATGCTGATTGAAAATGTCATGGTATCAGGAAATTATTCTAGCGTATCTACTGGACCTTTGGATCGGGGACCCTAAAAGTTTTCCCCACCCCGTTCGCTGGATTGGTCAAGCGGCTGGAGTGCTGGAAAAGATTGCCCGCCGTCGCATCGCCAACCTTTTTGTCGCCGGTATGATCACCACTGCTTTTTTATTGTTTATGGTGGTGTCCATCGCATCGGGGGTGCTCTGGTTTTTAGGAAATGTGTACCCCTTTTTGGAAGTCTGTGGATCGGTTTATCTGATGTATGCCAGTCTTTCAGTGCGGAGTCTATATGATGAAAGCAAACCCATTGCCAATTATTTGCTTGAAGAGCGAATGGATGAGGCCCGTACTGCTTTATCTCAAGTTGTTGGACGAGATACCGAATCCCTGGATGCGCAGGGAATCATGCGAGCTACGGTAGAAACCATTGCCGAGAGCACTATCGATGGTATTGTGGCACCCATATTTTACGCATGCCTGGGTGGCGCTCCATTGGTTCTGGGATACAAGTGCATTAATACTTTGGACTCTATTTTCGGTTACAGGAATGAGACTTATGAACGCTTCGGGAAATTCCCCGCTCGCCTGGATGATGTCGTGAATTGGATTCCCGCACGCCTAGGTGGTGTGTTGATGGTTGTGGCTTCATGGATATGTGGGTATAGCGGTGTTAAAGCGTGGCGCATCATGTTGCGTGATGGCAGGAAACATTTAAGCCCAAATGCAGGGATTCCGGAAGCAGTGATAGCAGGGGCTTTGGGTCTCCAACTGGGTGGACCCAATAATTATGCCGGGGTTCCAGTAAATAAACCTTTTATAGGGGATTCTCTTAAAAAAATCACGATCAATGATATTTCAAACAGTCATAGGGTGATGTTTGTGACGTCGGTCCTGTCACTGTTATGTTTCGTGTGGAGTTTTATTGCGCTGGGAATCCGGTAAAAAGATGTACCTTTTGAGGGGTGATACATGAGTTTAGGTTTTGGAAATATTATTAAACATATTATTCCAGTTTCTGCAGAAAATTTGGCGCAGGCTCAAAAGCATCTGGACTCATTGACCAAACCGCCGGGGAGTCTGGGGAGGTTGGAGGAACTGGGCCGGCGCTATGCGGCCATCAAGGGACTGGATTCTCCGCGAGTGCGTACCAAGGCGGTGTATGTGTTTGCGGCTGATCATGGGGTTGCTCAACAGGGAGTTAGCGCCTTTCCGGCTGAAGTGACACCGCAGATGGTACTCAACTTTTTGAATGGTGGAGCCGCCATTAATGTATTGGCGGATCATTTTGGCGTTCAAGTGGTTGTGGTGGATATGGGGGTCAATTATGATTTTGACGATCATCCAGGATTGGTGAATAAAAAAATAGGGAAAGGTACTCGAGATTTGTCTTTAGGGAACTCCATGACACGTTTGCAGGCTGAACAAGCGGTTCAGGTGGGAGTAGATCTGGCTCGAGAGGCGTCTGAAAATGGTATCGATATTCTGGCTACCGGGGATATGGGAATCGGTAATACGACTGCCAGTGTGGCGATCATAGCCGCTTTAACCCAACGACCGGTAAAAGAAATTACGGGCCGCGGAACCGGAATTGATGACGAATCTTTATTGAAGAAAATACAGGTTGTTGAAAAGGCATTAAAGCTAAATCAGCCAAATACCAATGATCCCCTTGATGTTTTGGCTAAAGTGGGTGGTTTTGAAATCGCCGGAATCACTGGTTTTATATTGGGAAGCGCTATGTCTGGAACTCCAGTGGTAATTGATGGTGTTATATCAGGAGCGGCGGCATTGATTGCCTATAGAATGAACCCCACTGTTGGCGATTATATGTTTATGTCACATCAATCCCGGGAACCCGCCCATAAAGAGGTTTTTGACGCAGTGGGGCAATTGCCTCTATTTGATTTTGAGATGCGGCTGGGTGAGGGAACTGGCGCGGTGATTGGTATGAACCTTTTGGAGGCGGCGGTTAAGATTTATGTGAAAATGGCTACTTTTGAAAATGCCGGAGTTGCACAAAAAAACGTCGAAGGGAAAATTGAAGAATAATGGTGTACTGCTATTTGAGAGGAATTTCAAACCAGAAGGTGGAGCCGGAGGCCAATTGGCTCTTAACACCCAGGCATCCGTCATGCGCTTCAATCATTTTTTTTGAAATGGCCAGTCCGAGACCGGAGCTGGATTCGCCAGCGGTGGGTCGGGCTGTTAATTTCTGAAAATGCTGAAAAAGTTTTGCTTGATCCTCTTCAGAGATTCCCGGTCCTTCGTCCCTGACGCTGAAGATTATTCTATTGCCTGTATTCTTTAATTCGATAAAGATATTTTTTCCAGGACGGGAAAACTTGATCGCATTATTTAAAAGATTGTCCATTACCTGACCGATTTTATTGGAGTCAATTCTGCAATCCGGGACATCTTCCAGGTCGGAATAGAGGGTAATGTTTTTCTTGTCCGCAAAATATTGATTGATCATAATATGGTGGTTTGCCAGATTTTTAAATGGCTCCCGATGCAGGTCCAGTTTGAGCATCCCACTTTCAATGACTGAAATATCCAGAAGGTCGTTAACCATTTTTAATATATTTTCACTGCTCTTGAAAATGAAGTTTAAGAAACGATCTTTTGTTTCCGCCGGCAGTTCGTTCATGTCTTCTTTCAGTATTTGTGAATAGCCTTTGATGGCGCCCAAAGAATTTCTCATGTCATGGGAAGCCATTCCCATAAATTTATTTTTGAGTTCGTTAAGTTCCTTCAGCTGTTCGTTTCTCGTTCCCAGTTCCCGGATTAATTGCTGGATCTTCAGGTGGGTCTGGACACGGGCCACCACTTCTCTGTGATTGAATGGTTTGGTGATATAATCCACCCCTCCTTCATTGAATCCCCGGATCACATCTTCGGGCTCAGTTCGCGCAGTAATAAAAATGACAGGGATACTCCTGGTGGAATTCTGGGATTTTAATTGTTCGCAGGTTTGGAAACCATCCAAGCCTGGCATGTTTACATCAAGAAGTATCAAGTCAGGTTTAAATTTTTCCGCCAGTTCAATCGCCTGCATTCCACTTTGTGCAATGGATATGGAAAAATTCTCCTCCAGTATCTCCTCAAGAATGTGGAGGTTTGTTGGGGTGTCATCCACTATCAGGATTTTAGGTTTGTAGGTAACAGGAGTATCAATCACAGTCGATAGCGGATTTTAGCCGTTAGAGATGGTTGGAGTTTATCCGGGTTGCCAAATAAAATAAATTAGCTTAATCTTGTTTATCAGGGAATTGCCCTGATTTCATTTGATTTATTTATTGTAGATGCCTTTATTGGAATAATCAAATTATGACTGACGATTTGATATTTGTCGTAGATGACGAACCCGAAGTCGGGGGATTGCTGGCATATTATCTGGAAAAGGCTGGCTATAGAGTCGAGCAGTTTTCCAGTGGGCCGAATTGCCTCAAAGCCCTTGACCAAAATCCCCGCATCGTCTGCCTTGATATGCATATGCCGGAGATGGATGGACTGGAAGTTCTTAAGAAGATTAAAGACCGGAATTCGGGAACCGGAGTGATCATGGTTACCTCAAACAACACGGTGGACACGGCGGTTCAGGCTTTGAAACTCGGCGCGGCAGATTACATCATAAAACCCGCAGATCAGGAAAAGTTTATTGGCACGATTAAGGAAGTGTTGGATCAGACCCGGGTAGTGGGTCAGATCCGAAGTTTAGAAAAGGATATGAAGCAGGCCTTTGCTTATAAAAATATAATTGGGGAAAGCCCGGCGATTAAAAACGTTTTTACTCAAATAGAGCGGGTCAAGGATAGTAATGTAAATGTTTATATTCATGGTGAAAGCGGTACAGGCAAGGAATTGGTGGCGCGCGCCATTCACTTCAGCGGACCGGAGCAAAACCGCCCCTTTATCGATATCAATTGCAGTGCCCTGGCCGAAAGCCTGCTTGAGACTGAAATGTTCGGGCATGAAAAGGGAGCCTTCACGGGAGCTATCGGTACACATCGCGGAAAATTGGAATTGGCCGATGGCGGAACTTTGTTTCTCGATGAAATTGCCGATATGAGTCTTCAGCTTCAGGTTAAGCTTCTGAGGTTTCTGGAGGAAAAAAGCTTTGAAAGAGTGGGGGGGACCAAAAAAATCAAGGTCGATGTGCGAGTGGTTTCGGCCACCAACAAGGATCTGCAGAAAGAGGTCGAAAAAGGGAACTTTCGCGAGGATTTGTATTACCGTCTGGTGGTTTTTACCATTCATGTTCCGCCCCTGCGGGAGCGAAGGGACGACATTCCGCTTTTGTGCGGCTACCTTCTGAACAAATTTAAGGATGAATTGAACAAAGAAATTTCGCATATCTCGCCTGATGCAATGGATATTATGAATAATTATCGTTGGCCCGGCAATGTCCGGCAACTGCAGAATGTAATCCTTCAGTCAATGTTGATGTCGCAGTCCGGGATCATTGAGGTGGCCCATCTGCCACAGGAAATCCAAAAATCCCGCCAGGAGCCTGTTACCCCTTTAAAAGAGTCCGTTTCTTTCGAGGATTCTCCCTCTGATGATAATTCAAAAAGCGACTTCCATAAAATTTCCCTCGACGAAGGTGAAAAACAGACTCTCCTCAGCGCACTCAAAATGACCAACTGGAATATTTCCGAAGCGTCCAATCTTCTGAGTATCAGCCGGACCACTTTTTATCGGAAGCTTAAAAAACATGGTCTGAGTCAAAGCCGTGACTGAATACGGGTAGTAATCCACCCAGTATATTTGGGAAATCTCTCGATTTTCCTCCACCTCTCTGTTTCAAAATTGAACCGTTTTTTACAATTTTGTTACACATACAGATTTACCGTTACAGATCCCTTGCTGCCTGGAAAATATAGTTTTCATAACTTATTGTAAATCAATGAGTTATTGATTAAAGGGCATGGCATGACAATTGCTTTGTATGTTTAATGCGAGGGTCTTATGAATTTGAACGGTTTGAAATATAAACTGGAACGGGTTGAGAAACCGGAATCTCAGATGTTCTGTCACATCTCGCGGGAGATGAGAACTTCCCTGGATGGGATCATGGGGTTTATCCATCTGCTGTCATCCCAGCATTCCGGCCGTCTCAATGAAAAACAATCCCGGTATGTTTCCGAAATTTATGAAAACGGCAAACAATTGAATTCACTGGTGAACGATTGTCTTGATCTGGCCAGGCTTGATTCGGGCATGCTGGATCTTAATTTCGCTGAGCTGAATGTCAACGAATATCTACTTTGGGCTCTTGATGTCCTTCAGCCTCAGCTAAACGAAAAAAATCTTAAATTCACGATCAATTGGAAAACCGCTCCGGAAAAAATTCTGGGTGATTCGGCCCGTGTGAAACAGATATTATTTATTCTTCTTTCAAGGGTGGTTGGTTTTTCGCTGAAAAATGAAAGAATTTTGTTGAGCGTTGAATTCGATAAGAATTTTTTTAAAGTTTCTGTTAGCAATGATTACTGGTCGGGAATTGATATTAAAACCCCTGAACCGGAAAATTATTTTCAGCCCATTGACCTAAATGATCAAAGGAGCAGTGATTTCGATGTCAGCCTGGCTCTTGTATTAAAACTTATTCAGTTGCATGATGGAGATATCGGTTTGGATCAGGAGGAAAACGGCCAGAGTAAATTGTGGTTTACTCTTTCCAAAAATTCCCATAAACAAGCGGGTATGCCTGGTCTCAAAACAAATCCTGTAAAGAACTTTAAGAAAAATGCGCCTCGAATTTTACTGGTTGATGACAGTAGTAAAATGCAAACGCTTGTAACTGAAATTCTGAAAAGAGAACAATTTAAAGTATTTGTAGCGGATAACGGACAGGCGGGGCTTGAGTTGGCACAGCAGTGTCATCCGGATTTGATTTTCATGGATATCAATATGCCGGTTATGGATGGGGTGGATGCATTTCGGGGCATTCGCGCGGTTCCCGGATTAGAGACCATTCCTGTTGTGGCGCTTACCGCCTGCGAGCTCGATGATTCAAGGGAACGATTGCTTGGAATGGGTTTTACTTCTTACCTGAGTAAACCCTTCAGTAGAGACGATCTGTTGGGGGCTGTTCAGAAAAGCCTTGGACTGCCTCCCTCTGATTGATTCTAATAGTCCTTTTCTCAAATTCCAAAATTTAAATATTTACTGACTGAAGGATTGGGGTTTGGTTATTAGTTATAAGGCCAGATATCCAAGAATTAAGTTGGTCAGTGAATTTAGAGGTAGGGAGATAGTGAAAAAAAACACCTGACGGCTTAGCCGTCAGGTGGTAGGTAATTCTAATGACATGGTGGTTAGAATAAAGCTACACAAGATTCTACTCCATTATCCACCACATAAACTGTTCCCTCAGGGCATGTTAGCCCTTCTTCGGTATTATTGTTTTGTTGATTGCCTTCGATCGT